>Ga0207706_10000099_pt1 | contig 90874 bp, 71 predicted proteins | sample KBSC53metaG_FD_184318 | JGI IMG/M metagenome (GOLD analysis project Ga0207706, IMG submission 184318) | Corn rhizosphere microbial communities from Kellogg Biological Station, Michigan, USA - KBS C5-3 metaG (SPAdes) (version 2) | ecosystem: Host-associated > Plants > Roots > Rhizosphere > Soil ...
ACAGGAGGATGGCGCCACGCGGCACTTCGTCATCTTCATACGCCGCATGTGGCTTCCGAACGGCACCTGCCGGCCATGCGGGTCGTTCACGTAATTGAAGTCGTTGGTCCGCCGCGGGTCCGCGCCGAGGGCAGGGTTGTCGACGTTAGGCGCGGATATCCAGGATGAACTCGCCGGCTCCGATCGGTCTTCCGCGGCCTGGCAGCGCTTCGACGCCGCCGTCCTCTGGCCGGCTACCGCAAGAGCTGCCTTCAAGCGGCCCCAACCGATACGAAGGTATAATGGACCGGTGGTCACCGGAGCGCGCAACGTGCCGCGTGACTACCATTCGTTCACTCGTGTCAGTCGTGGACGATGATGAATCGGTGCGCGAGTCGCTGCTCCACCTGGTGCGGGAATTCGCCAGGGGAGGCTACACATCTGGCAACGCGACTGCGCCTAACGCGCGTAGCGGCGTCACTCTTTGTCGTCCTGTTCGCGACGTCCGGGGCTCGTGCGCAGCGGCCTCCCCAACGCGACTCCGCGGCGCAAGGCTACCTTGCCGTCAGCCACTACCAGCACGACCGCTGGACCACTGCCGACGGCCTGCCCAATCACGCCATCGACTGGATGGCGCGAAGCCCGGACGGCTACCTCTGGCTCGGAACCGAGGAAGGGCTCGTGCGGTTCGATGGCGTGCGCTTCACGCCCATCGACAAAAGAAACACGCCCGCGTTCGCGAGAGCCAATCTCTACCCGACTGTGCCTCTGCACGTCGATCGCCACGGTGTTCTGTGGATCGCGACAACAGGCGGGTTGGTGCGTTACAAAGACGGCGAGTTCACGAGGGCGGCCAGCGGCTCCAGTCAGGCTAACGAGAAGCTGGTCTCGCAGATGGTCGAGGACCGCCGGGGAGGACTCTGGGCCTGGACAGAGGACTTGGACGCGCTATACGCCGTGCGCGACGGCCGCTTTGTCACCCCCGATCCGCAGTCTGGTCTTCCAGCCGCCGTTGCGGCCGTCGCCGCGGACTCCGGTGGCGACCTGTGGATCGCGACCGTTGACCGCGCGCTGCTCCGGATGCACAACGCCAAGTCGGTGCCCGTGCTGCCCAGGGGCGCGATGCCGGTGGGCGTCACACACCTGTACGTAGCACGCGACGGCGTCGTCTGGGTCGGCACCCAGCGTGGATTCGGACGCCTCAAGCTCGGCCGCTTCGAGTTTCACAGGCTCGGTAGAGGAGCCCTGGATGGCTACGTCACCGCGTTCGCGGAGGACGCAGCCGGCGATATGTGGCTCGGCACCATTGGCATTGGCGTGCTCCGCTGGCATTCGGGCCGGCTCGAACAAGTCGACCGCAGAGACGTTCTCTCCCGCGATCACGTCACGAGCCTGCTCGTCGATCAGGAAGGAAGTGTGTGGGTCGGTACGCGCGGTGGCCTCGATCGCCTGCGCCGCGGTGCGGTCGTTACGTACACGCCGCGCAATGGCGGACCGCCGTTCGTCGACCCAGGCGCTCTCCTGTGGGATCAGCGCGGGCGCTTTATCGCGGCCGGCGCCACCTCCGGGCTTGTTGCCGGCCTCCCGGCGGCCTGGGCTCCGCTGCCGGGGGCGGGGCACGCGACGGGCCGGAAAGTCTGGTCGCTCGCACAGGGGCGCGACGGAATCTGGGTTGGCGGCGACGACACGTTGAAGCTCTACGGCCGCGGAGCTGGTCCGCTGACCTACACCGCTCGCGATGGCCTCGTAGGAAAGTGGGTGCTCTCTGTCTTGGAGGACTCACTCCAGCGAATATGGGTCGGTACCGAAAAGGGACTCTTCCGCCTAACGCGGGGTCGCCTCCGCGCATTTACGACGCCGCAAGGCCTTGGTTACTCTCACGTCCGCGCGCTTGCACTGGATCGGACCGGGGCTGTTTGGGCTGCAACCAACGGCGCCCTCGTGCGCGTCGACGGCGATTCGGTCCGTAGCTGGGGTACAGCCGATGGCCTCGCTGGGTACACGGTCTTCGCCATCCGCGAGATGCGCGACGGCGCTCTCTGGCTTGGTACGTCAGGAGGGCTCACCCGTGTGCGCGATGGCAAGCTCGTCCCGATCCGCACTGAGCAAGGGCTGCCGAGCGAGCTTGTCATCGCCATCGAGGAAGCCGGCGACGAAATGTGGTTCGTCACGGGGAGCGGAATCAGCCACGCGCCGCTCTCGGAGCTCAACTCGGTCGCCGACGGGCGTGCCCAACGGGTCAACGTCACAACGTTTGGGAGGCGTGACGGCCTGCCGGCCACCGAGGTGGTGATCAGCGCACAACCGGTGTCGGCCCGAACGCCGGACGGCCGACTCTGGTTCTCCACGGCCGCGGGTCTGTCCGTGGTCGACCCGCACCGCGTGGCACGCAACACGATCGCGCCGCCCGTCCACATCGAGGAAGTCGTCGCGGATGGCGAGCGGCTCGTCAAGCCTGCGTTTCGCAGCGAAGCGACGCGTGTGCCGGCACGCACGCGGCGCCTAACGATTCGCTACACAGCCACGAGCCTCATCAGTCCGGAACGCGTGCGATTTCGCTACCAGCTCGTGGGCTACGACCGCGAGTGGGTCGACGCCCCGAGCACCGAGCGCGTCGTGTCATACACCAACCTCGGGCCGCGCCGCTACACGTTCCGCGTCATCGCGTCGACCGACGGCGAGGTCTGGAATCCCAACGGCGCAGCACTCGACTTCACGGTGGCGCCCGCATTCTACGAAACGGACTGGTTCTTCGTGCTTGGTATCGCCGCCGCTGTCGCGATGCTTTTTGCGGGTCATCACACGCGGGTGCGCCAATTGGAGCGGCGCGCCGAGGACCGCCGGCGCACGGACGAAGCGCTCGGCAAGTTGCGAGCGGAGCTGGCCCAGGCGACACGGGTAACGAGTCTCGCGACGCTTACCGCATCGATCGCGCACGAGGTCAACCAACCGCTCTCGGGGGTCGTGACGAATGCCGGCACGTGCCTTCGCATGCTATCCAACGAGCCGCCAAACGTCAGCGGCGCGAGCGAGGCCGCGAGACGGCTCATTCGAGACGGGAATCGGGCCGCCGCCGTCATCACGCGATTGCGCGCACTGTTTTCGAAGAAGGCGCCGGTGGCGGAGCCCGTGGACCTCAACGACGCGACGCGCGAAGTGATTGCGCTCTCGCGGAGTGATTTGCGGCGAGCCGGGGCGACATTGCGCGTGGAGCTGCCCGAGGACCTGCCAGCTGTCATGGGAGATCGCGTGCAGCTTCAGGAGGTCATCATCAATTTGCTGCGCAATGCGTGCGACGCCGTGCACGGGATCGACGATCGCCCACGAGCCATCGAGATCAGGATCGCGCGCGATGACGGCGAACGCGTGCGGCTCAGTGTCCGGGACTCCGGCGTCGGGTTCGAAGCCAACAGCGCCGGGAAGCTGTTCGACGCCTTCTACACCACCAAGCAGGATGGGATGGGTATCGGCCTCTCGGTCTGTCGATCGATCATCGAGAATCATGGCGGACGGCTCTGGGCCGTCGCGAACGATGGCCCCGGCGTCACGTTCGCATTCTCGATTCCGGTCGCGCCTAACGATTCTCTCCAGTCCTCGGCCGGCCAGTCGGCTACTCAGGCATTGGAGGCTCACGTAGCGGCGCCCGCCACAACGCGCCGACCCTGAAAACGACCATGCACGGAGGTCAGACGCTTCCGTTCGCCCGTATGAATCGATTAAACGCTCCGCCATGCGTCCGACGCACAGAGGTCACGCCAAGCTCTCGGATCCGATGTTACAGAAAACCGAGCCGCAGCTCACTGCACGACGGTATTGGGGCGATACCACTGCGCCTGACGCTTGCCACGTTAGGTGCCGTTGTCTCTTTCGCCACGTCCTCGGCTCGCGCGCAGCGAGGCACCCCACCCGACGCCACGCCGGAGCTCGCCCTTAGCCAGTATCAACACGATCGTTGGACGACTGCGGACGGAATGCCTAACCAGGCAGTCGACTGGATCGCACGAAGCCCAGACGGGTACCTCTGGCTCGGCACCGAGGGAGGGCTCGTTAGGTTCGACGGTGTGCGATTCAGTGCCATTGACCGGAGGCCCAACACCCCGCCGTTTGCCGGAATTGACTATTACCCGACCGTGCCGTTGGGCGTCGATCACCACGGTGTCCTTTGGATAGCTACAGCTGATGGGCTGGTGCGCTACAAGGATGGTGCCTTCACGAAGACCGGCATATCTCAGCCGCATCAGCCGTTCGTCTCAGAGTTGGTCGAGGATGACGCGGGACGACTCTGGGCATGGGCGCAGGACACTGACGGCCCCCTGCTGGAGGTGCGCGAAGGCCGTTTGGTGGCCCCCGATTCCCAGTCCGGCCTTGCAACGCGCGTCAAGGCGGTTGTTGCTGATCCCGCTGGCGATATCTTGGTCGCGACGATCGACGGCGCGCTATTGCGCGTGCACAAAGGCCGCGCCGTGACCGCCGTGCCTAACGGTGCCATCCCAGCCGCCATCACCACCATGTACCTGGCCAGGGACGGCGTCCTCTGGGTCGGCACTAAACGCGGCTTCGGACGCCTCCAGCAAGGAGGCTTCAAGTTCCGTCGGCTCGGTACTGGAGGGCCTGGTGGATACATCACTGATATCGCAGAAGACTCGCTGGGCGATATCTGGCTTGGCACGATTGGGATGGGTGTCCTTCGGTGGCACGCAGGCCAACTCGAGGAACTCGATCGCAGCGCGGGCCTGTCTCGCGATGAAGTCAGGAGTCTGCTCGTCGATCACGACGGGAGCGTGTGGGTCGGGACGCGTGGCGGGCTCGATCGCCTCCGCCGTGGCGCGATTGTCACGTTCACGCCGCGCAACGGTGGGCCGCCTTTCCCCCTCCCCGGCCCCCTGCTTCTGGATGCGCGCGGAGACTTGGTCGTGGGAAGCGCATCGACTGGTATCGTTGCTGGACATCCAGGGGCGTGGTCACAGCTTACGGGCGCCTCGGGCGCCACAAGCAGCACGATCTATTCGCTCGCGCGCGGACGCGAGGGCATCTGGATTGGCGGCGAGACGTCGTTGACGCTATACCGCCCCGGCGGCGCTTCGCGGACGTACACGGCGCGCGACGGACTCGTGGGAAAGTGGGTGCTGGCGATCACGGAAGACTCGCTCGAGCGAGTATGGGTAGGAACGGAGAAGGGGCTCCGCTACCTAACGCGGGGTCGCTTCCGCGACATTACGCCCGAGTACCCACTTTCGCACTCGTACGTGCGCGCGCTTGTCGTGGATCGGAGCGGCGCAGTGTGGGCCGGGTCTAACGGCGGCCTCACGCGCATCATCGGTGACTCGGTCCGAAGCTGGGGCCCCGGCGATGGTCTTGCTGGGCCCGTTGTCTTCGCGATTCGCCAGGTCCGCGACGGCTCGATTTGGATTGGCACGACCGGGGGACTGACTCGCGTGCGCGAGGGCCGGCTCGCACCGATCCGTGCGGGGCACGGCGTCCCTAACGAGATGGTGGTCGCGATCGAAGAAGCCGGCGATGACTTGTGGATCGTAACCGGGAGGGGAATCAGCCGCATGGCGCTCTCGGAATTGAACGACGTCGCAGACGGACGCGCCCAAAGTGTTCATACGACAACGTTCGGGACGGGCGACGGACTGGCGGCCACCGAGGTACTTACCGATGTGCATCCGATGTCGGCGCTCGCGCCTGATGGTCGCCTGTGGTTCTCGACGGCTGGGGGGCTGGCGGTCATCGATCCGCGGCGCGTGCCGCGAAGCGCGACCCCTCCGGCAGTCCTCATCGAGGAGCTGTGGGCTGACAGCGTTCGCCTAGCGCGGAGTGCCGCGGCAGTTCCGTTGAAGGTGCCCGCCGGTGCTGGACGGGTCACCCTGCTCTATACGGCGACCAGCCTTCTCCTGCCGGAGCGCGTTCGTTTCCGCTACCAGCTGGTTGGCTACGACCGCGGATGGGTAGACGCGACGAGCCGCGAGCGCGCCGTCTCGTACACGAACCTTCGACCGCGTCGCTATACGTTCCGCGTGATCGCGTCGAGCGACGGCGAGGTGTGGAACGCTGCCACTGCGGCGATCGATTTTACGGTCGCCCCCGAGTTCTACGAAACGAACTGGTTTGTCGCGCTCGGAATCCTCACGATTGTCGCGATGTTTTTTGCTGTCCACCGCGCGCGGGTGCATCAGCTCGAGCGGCGTACGGAGGAGCGCAAGCGCGCGGACGAGGCGCTCGCCAGACTGCGAGCGGAACTCACCCATGCCACACGGGTTTCGGGTCTTGCAACCCTGACCGCATCGATCGCGCACGAGGTCAACCAGCCGTTGTCGGGCGTTGTCACGAACGCGGGCACCTGTCTTCGTATGCTGTCGAACGACCCGCCTAACGTCGCCGGCGCGAGCGAAGCCGCCCGACGGCTGATCCGCGACGGCAATCGCGCCGCCGCCGTCATCACGCGGTTGCGCGCACTGTTTTCGAGGAAGGCTCCGGTGGCGGAGCCGGTGGACCTGGACGACGCGACGCGCGAGGTGATTGCGCTGTCGCGGAGTGACCTGCGCCGTTCCGGGGCGACGTTGCGCGTCGAGCTGCCCGAGGACGTGCCGGCTGTCATGGGGGATCGCGTGCAGCTCCAGCAGGTCATCCTCAATTTGCTCCGCAACGCGTGCGACGCCGTGCACGGGATCGACGACCGGCCGCGAGAGATCGAGATCAGGATCGCGCGCGATGACGGCGACCGTGTGCGGCTCAGCGTCCGGGACTCCGGCGTTGGGTTCGAGGCAGACGGCGCCGAGAAGCTGTTCGACGCCTTCTACACCACCAAGCACGATGGGATGGGAATCGGCCTCTCGGTCTGTCGATCGATCATCGAGAATCACGGCGGCCGTCTCTGGGCCGCAGCGAATGACGGCCCGGGCGTTACGTTCGCATTCTCGATTCCGGTCGCGCCTAACGATTCTCTCCAGCCCTCGGCCGGCCAGCTGACAGAGGCCGTGACACCCAATACCAATGGATCATAGGCCTCAGGCTGCCGCATCATTGATCTGGACCGCATCGCCGCGCGCTGCCGCAGCGTGAGAGCCATGTTGACGTTGGATTGTCGAGCGTCCCGGGACGGCTGCCGCCGCGACCGCCGATCGCGACGCAGGGAGTCGGTCATTCGAGGTGGATAACTCCTCGCCGCAGCGCCACCGTTGCCGCTAGAGTCCGATCGGCGACGTCGAGCTTGTGAAGAGTGTGAAGCACGTGCGCCCGACGGTCGCCTCCGTTCTCCCGATGACGGTCGCGGTCTCCCGTTGCTCATGCCCCGCGCCACGAGCGTGAGCACCTCGAGCTCGCGGTCGGTCAACTCGACGCGCGGTGTAAACTCGACGAGCCGAGCCGCGGCACGCCTGGCCCGCCGCGGTGCACCGACTGGATCGCGTCTGCGACCGCCTCGAGCGCACGATGAATTCCGCGTCGCCCTGATACGTGGTCAGCGCGATGTTCTTCTCGATCGCCTCCGCACCGCCCATCGTCGGCATGCTGAGATCCTCGCCGGGCGAACTCAACCCCTGGACCGAAGCCAGGGCTGATACGGAGAACCCGCAGCGCGGACCGCTGCTCATCATTTCAGGCGAGAAGGACAACAGCGTCCCGTAGTCGATCGCCAATGCGTCGTTTCACCTGCAGGAGCGCAACGACACTGTGACGGTGATCATCGAGATTCACAACCGCGGCCGCGCCCTCACGATCGACAGCGGCTGGCGTGATGCCGCCGCGACCGCGCTCGAGTTCATCCGACGGTTCGTGTGACCCCTGCCCCACGGCATGTTGAGTGACGGCGCGAAACGCCGTATGCTGTTGTCATGCCCGCGACCACGCCTCTTGGGGAATACCTCCGCGCACGGCGTGAGCTCGTGCGTCCCGAGGACGTGGGCCTAACGCGACTCGGTCGCCGGCGCGTGCCTGGGCTGCGTCGTGAGGAGCTGGCCACGATCGCTGGCATCAGCTCCGACTACTACCTACGATTGGAGCAAGGTCGCGATCAACACCCGTCCGTGCCGGTGATCGAAGCGCTGGCGCGCGCGCTTCGGCTCGACGAGGACGCCACCGCGCACCTGTATTCGCTCGCCAACCCACTCGCGCCGCGGCATCGCCCTGAGGATTGTGAGCGCGCCCCGGCCTCCATCGAGCGGCTGATCGCCTCACTCCCCCACACGCCAGCGTTTGCCCACGGTCGCCTCATGGACGTGCTCGCGGCCAACGCGCTCGCTTCGGCGCTCTCGCCGATCTTCAGTCAAGGCGTCAATCTCGTTCAGGCCGTTTTCCTGGATCCCGGAGTGCGCAAACTCTGGCGTGACTGGGGCGCACTCGCCGAGAGCACCGTCGCTCGCTTGCGAGTGTTGGTCGGGCCAGATGTAGAGGACCCTCGTCTCCGCGAGCTCGTGGGTGATCTCTCAGCGCGCAGCGATGAGTTCCGACACCTCTGGGCGCGCCACGACATCCTCGTTCCCGCCGCCCGCAGTACGGTGTTCGACCATCCTCTCGTAGGCACGCTCGAGCTGCAGCCAGAGCGCTTGGCTATTCTGGGGGCGGCGGGCCAACTCCTCATCATCTGCCACGCCGAGCCGGGTAGCCCGTCTGAGCGCGCGCTGATCCGGCTCGCTGAGTTGACTGTCGCCAACAGCGGGCACCGCGCCTAACGGGAGAGCCCGGCACACGGGCCGGTCGGACCGTCAGGTATCATGCCGCAACCCTGCCCCCGCCAATCCTATGGTTCCGAGGGCGCTGGCTAAGCTGCCCGAGCTGCCGCACAATGCCCGCACGGTTGGCATCGACCACGGATGGCGGGGAACGCATGGACGCCGACATCACGCTACGGGTGGACGGGTCGGATCATCGACTCACCGTCGACACGCGCACTACGCTGCTTGACGCTCTGCGAGAGCGCCTGGCGATCACGAGCGTCAAGAAGGGTTGCGATCATGGCCAGTGCGGCGCGTGTACTGTCCTGCTCGACGACCGCCGAGTCGTGAGTTGCCTCATGCTGGCGGTGGCACGCGATGGTGCCGATGTCGTCACAGCTGCTGGACTCGCCGCCGGCGCTGAGCTTCACCCGCTGCAACGCGCATTCGTCGAACACGACGCGTTGCAATGCGGCTATTGCACGCCGGGTCAGATCGTCTCGGCCGCGGGCATGCTCGAGGAGGCGAAGGCCGGGTGGCCGAGTGTCGTGAGCAAGGACCTGAACGCGACGGAGGTCGTGCTCGACGACGATGAGATCCGCGAGCGGATGAGCGGCAACCTTTGTCGCTGCGCCGCATACGCCAACATCGTTCCCGCGATTGCACAGGTGGCCGGGTGAAGCCGTTTCGATACGAACGCGCCGCCGACGTGTCGGGCGCCGTGGCAGCGCTCGCTGCGGCGCCTAACGGGGCGTTCCTTGCCGGTGGCACCAATCTCGTCGACCACATGCGACTCGGGGTGGCGACGCCAGACTTGTTGGTCGACGTCAAGGGTCTAACGTCCGACCGGATCGAGGTGCTGCCTGACGGCGGCGTTCGGATCGGCGCCGCGGTAACCAACAGCGATCTGGCCGCCGACCGTATGATTCGACGCCGCTACCCGATGATCGCCGAAGCAGTGCTGTCGGGCGCGTCGGGACAGCTGCGTAACGTCGCCACAGTGGCAGGTAACCTGCTGCAGCGCACGCGATGCGTGTACTTCCAGGATCTCACCACGCCCTGTAACAAACGCGAGCCGGGTTCAGGCTGCTCGGCGCGTGAGGGCTACCAGCGCGATGCCGCGATCTTCGGTGCGTCGCCGGCGTGCATCGCGACGCACCCGTCGGACATGGCCGTGGCGATGGTCGCGCTCGACGCGGTCGTGCACACGCAGGGGGCCAACGGTGCACGAAGGATCCCTGTCACGGAGCTGCACCGGCTGCCCGGCGACCGGCCGGAGCGCGACACTCTGCTCGAGCACGGGGAGTTGATTACCGCCGTCGAGGTGCCGGCGGCCGCGTTCGCGGCGAATTCGCGATACCGTAAGGTGCGCGACCGGGCATCGTACGCGTTCGCGCTGGTGTCGGTTGCGGCAGCGCTCGACGTCGCCGACGGCATCGTTCGTGACGTACGTCTCGCGTTAGGTGGCGTGTCGCACAAGCCATGGCGGGCGACCAGAGTCGAGCAGATGCTTCGCGGTGTACGCGCGACGGAGCAGGCGTTCCTCGACGCGGCCGATGCAGAGCTGGCCGACGCGCGACCATTGCTGGGAAATGCGTTCAAGGTTCGACTCGCTCGCAACACGATCGTCCGCACGCTGTTGGATCTGGTGGAGTTGCCGCGATGAGCGCCGTGAGAACGCGCGCGATCGGCGCGGCGCTCGACCGCATCGACGGACCCGACAAAGTCCGAGGGCTCGCGAGGTACGCGTACGAGCAGCCTGTCGACAATCCGGCCTACCTCTGTCCGATCGAGTCCACGATCGCCAGCGGACGTATCACTGCCTTCGATACGAGCGCGGCGAGCGTTGAGCCGGGCGTGCTGGCCGTGCTCACCTATCAGAATGCGCCGAAGGTCGCGTCGACTGCCGACCCGGAGCTCGCGATCCTGCAATCGGACGCGATCGCCTTCCGCGGGCAGTTCATCGGCGGTGTGGTCGCTGAATCGTCCGAGGTCGCTTGCCACGCCGCGAGCCTCGTTAGGGTGGAGTATGAGGAGCGGCCCGGGCAGTTCGCGATGCGCAGCGATGGCACCGATCGGTATGTCCCCAGGGTGTTGAATGCGGGGTTCACGACCGACACCGTCGAGGGCGACGTCGATGCTGCGCTCGCGTCGGCAGCCGTTAGGTTCGACGCGACCTACACGACGCCTATCGAGTTCGCCAACCCGATGGAGCTCAACTCGACCGTCGCCATATGGAACGACGACGGCCTCACGCTCTACTGCGCCACACAGGGAGTGCAGATGGCGCAGGCGCTTCTGGCTCCGGTGGTCGGGCTCGAGACGCAGCGCGTGCGTGTCATCTCCCCGCACGTCGGCGGTGGGTTCGGGTGCCGGTGTTTTCAGTACGCGGACGTTGCGCTCGCCATCCTGGCCGCGAAGCATCTTCCAAATCGACCCATCAAGCTCGCGCTCACGCGCCGGCAGATGTTCACGCAGGTCGGCTATCGCCCTCCCTCCACCCAACGCATCCAGCTCGGGGCCGACCCCACTGGCCGGCTCACTGCGATCGCGCACGACATCGTACAGCCGACGGCGAGGATCAAGGAGTTCGCCGAGCAGACCGGAGTTGCGACTCGTTTGATGTATGCGGCACCCAACCGACGGACGACGCACCGTGTGGCAGCGCTGGACGTTCCGCCGCCGAATCCACTCCGAGGTCCCGGAGAAGCGCCCGGCATGTTCGCGCTCGAGTCGGCGATGGACGAGATGGCACTCGCCTGCAGCATTGACCCGATCGAATTCCGTATCCGCAACGAGCCTAGCGTTGACCCGGAGTCCGGTCTGTCGTTTTCCAGTCGTCACCTCGTGCGTTGTTTGCAGGAAGGCGCTCGTCGATTCGGGTGGAAGGGCCGGAGCCTCATCCCGCGGTCGCGGCGCGAGAACGGCTGGCTGGTCGGAGTCGGCGTGGCATCGTCGACATACCCGACGTACCTCATTCCAGGGAATAGCGCGACGATCCGCGCTACGCCCGACGGTCGTTATCGGGTGCTGATCGCGGCCTCGGACATCGGCACGGGCGCCTGGACGGCGCTCACGCAGATCGCGGCCGACGCGCTGGAAACGGGAGTCGAGGATATCGAGTTGCAGATCGGCGACTCCGCGCTGCCGATGGCGTTCATGGCTGGCGGATCAGCGGGAACCGCGAGCTGGGGCGCCGCGATCATCGAGGCCGCACGTGCCCTCCGCGAGCGGCTCGACTCCGAGCACGGTGGACTGGTCCCACGCGACGGGGTCGAGGTGACGTCCGACCCGATGAAGATGGCCGATCACGCCGGTCCGCTGCCGGGTAGCCCCTTCAAGGAGAAGTACGCAATGCACGCTTTCGGGGCACAGTTCGCCGAGGTGCGCGTGCACGCCGACACCGGCGAGGTGCGAGTGCCGCGACTGCTCGGGATGTTCGACGTCGGTCGGATGATCAATCCGAAGCTCGGTCGCTCGCAGTTGTTAGGCGGCATGACCTGGGGGCTGTCCATGGCGCTGCACGAGCACGGCGTGCGTGACCCGCGATTTGGCCACGTCGTCAACAATGACTTCGCCGGCTACCATATCGCCACCAACGCCGACGTCGGCTCGATCGACGTGCATTGGCTCGACGAGGAAGATGCGTTCTCCAATCCGATGGGCTCGAAGGGTATTGGGGAGCTCGGCATCGTCGGCACCGCGGCGGCGATCGCGAATGCAGTGTATCACGCGACCGGCATTCGGGTTCGCGACCTGCCGATCACGCTCGACACGCTGCTACAGTGAGATGATGATTGACTCGCCTAATCAGTGCGATGCGCGGCGTGTGCTCGGCCAGCTTCGACCTGCCGTGACCTGAGAGGCAGAGCGAGGCGCTGGCACTTGCCAGCGCCCCTACTCGTTAGGTCCGAGTAACTTGGGTGGAATCGGCGCCAGCTGGGCCTCGGCCCTGTGCCCGGACAGGCGGCGCGTGGTGTCGGGCACCGGGCCGGCCGCCGCCACGATCACGAGCGCGCGGCTCGCGTTAGGCGGCGTCGGAACGGTTCCCTGGCGTGCACGCGATGCCGAGGGCGTCCTCATCGGTGCACCGGCGACCGTCGAGACGTTCCGCGCGGCAGCCGCGGCGGCGATTCAGAACCCATTCACCGTCCCCGGGACCGCGTGCAAGGTGGAGCTGGCCAAGCGTACGATCGCGAGAAGTCTTGAGACCGTCTCTCGTTCACCGCGGCGGAATCGGCCGGGGTTCACGCCCATCCTGGTGCGTGGGTCCTCATGAATGGCGTCGTGTTCGACTCGCTGGCCGAAGCGCTCGACGTCACAACGCTCCACGGCGATGGCGATGTACATAGCGTGCACGCACGCGGTGAAGCACAGGCGGCATTCCGCTGAGTGGCCGGCTCCATCCGCTCACGCGCGCCGAGCTCGACGCGATGCAGCTCGAGCTCGACGACAGCCTGGTCGCGAACGAGCTGGCGTGGGCGGAGAACGCATTCGAGGTTCCAGCGCCATTCGATTCGAGATCGTGGAACGGCGGACGACGCGCAACGTTAGGCGCATCGTCCGCCGTTCGGCCATGCGTTACCGCAGTGGCTTGAACGCCGCGCGCAGCTCCGACGCGAAGAGTGCCGGTTCTTCCCATGCCGCGAAGTGTCCGCCGCGGTCGACCTTGTTGAAGTAGGCGAGGCCGGGGTAGACCGCCTCGACCCAGCTGCGCGGCGAAGCCCAGATCTCGCCGGGGAACGTCGTGAAGCCGACCGGAACCGAGACCGCCGGAGGAGCGTGGCCGCTCGCAAGCGCTGCGGCCAGCGCGCGTGCGTCCTCCCAGTACGACCGGGCCGCCGACGCTGCGGTGCCGGTCAGCCAGTACAGCGTGATGTTGTCGAGGATGTGGTCCCGGGTGAGGTTGCCCACGGGCTCGCCGTCGACGAACGCGCGGGAGATCTTGTAGTAGCTGTCCGTGTCGTGGTCGAGCAGCCAGGCCGCCAGCGCGACAGGTGAATCCAGCAGGGCGTAGCCGATCGTCTGTGGCCGCGTTGCCATCTCGAGGAAGTAGCCGAAGCCGTCTTGCCTGAATGCCGCGACCGCGGCAGCCGCTGCGCGTTCCTGTTCGGACTCCTTGGGCAGGTGATCGCCGATCGCGAGCACCGCCGTGAGCAGGTTCAGGTGGTAGCCGACCAAACCCTCGACCACCTGGCGACCCATCAGGTCCGTAACGAGGGCACCCACGTCGCCGCCCTGGGCGACGTAGCGGTCGTAGCCGAGGCGGTGCATCAGCTCCGCCCAAGCGCGTCCGGTGCGGGCGGCGTCCCAGCCGAGCTCGGACGGTTCACTCGAGAACCCATAACCGGGCAACGACGGCAGCACCAGGTGGAATGCGTCCTCGGGGGTGCCGCCGTGAGCGGTCGGGTTGGTCAGCGGCCCGACGGTCTCGAGCAGCTCGATGACCGAGCCGGGCCAGCCATGCGTCATGATCAGCGGCAACGCGTTCTCATGCCGGGACCCGACGTGGATGAAGTGGATGTCCACGCCGTCGATCGTCGTCACGAACTGCGGTAGCTCGTTCAGTCGTGCCTCGCATCTGCGCCAGTCGTACTCGGTCGTCCAGTAGCGGGCGAGCTCCCGCAGCGTCGCCAGCTGCACGCCCTGCGACCGATCCCCGACGAGCTCCTTGGTGGGCCAGCGGGTCGCCGCGAGGCGCCGGCCGAGGTCAGCGACATCGGCGTCGGGCACGTGCGCGCGGAAGGGGCGGATTTGGTCCTCGCTGGCCGCCTCGCGCGAGGTCGGTGCTACAGCTGACGCGTCCGCGGTGTTGAGCTTTGTCATGATGGATCCCTCGAGAGCGTCGGCCGGACCCGAAGGCCCGCGCCGGTGTTCAGGGCCTGTGCCGCCGCCGACACGTGGCCCGGTGCCGAGATGGATGGTGGTGACTCCCCATTGAGGAACTGTTCCCAACGTGTGCGCAGAGCGCGTACGCCCGCGCCATCCGTGGCAGGCAGTGATCTCGCGACGCGTTAGGCACGCGCCCTATTGATCCGCGACGAGCGTGTCAGACCCGCCCGTTACGCTTGGACGCTGGAACGCGAGCACGTCCAGCAATCAACCACACGGGTCGATCGATACCCATCATACAATAGGCCTATCTATACAATGGGCTTATCGTCGCGACTCGAGATATTGTGTCCGCGTTGTGTCCGCGTGAGCACCATCCTCCCTTCCTCCGCCTTCCGGACCCAACAGTCAGCGACACGAATGTCATCGATGATCTGAAATTGCACAGAATCGATGATCGAAATTGTACACGATCTCGATCCCCGAATCCGACGTGGGTGTGGTGATCTGATCCCGGCGTCGCGATTCGTTCTCCATGATGCGTCTCCCCTTGGTCGGTGGAGGCGCTGTGTACGGATGGGAGCGACTCGTGTTACTCAAACACTTGCTGGAGCAAGGTCTTCCCAAGACGGAGATCGCCGCCCGCCTCGGCGTCAGCCGCGGGCTGATCTACCGCTGGCTCAGGACCGGACAGCTGGACCTGGAGGTCGACGCGTTATGCACCCCCCGCGCGCGGCGGTCGGTCGCGACGAAGCTCGACCCCTACAAGGCGATCATCACCGCGCGGCTCGACACCTATCCTGAGCTCAGCGCCGTGCGGCTGTTCGACGAAGTCCGCGCGGCTGGCTATCCCGGCGGCGTCGCGCAGCTGCAGCTCTTCGTGCGTCAGGTCCGTCCCCGACCGCCGGTCGATCCAGTTGTGCGGTTCGAGACGCCGCCGGGCCATCAGGCCCAAGTGGACTTCGCGACCTTTCGCTTCCCGTGGGGGCGACGCCACGTCTTCCTCGTCGTCCTCGGCTACTCGCGCCTGCTCTGGCTCCAGTTCTATCCGCGCCAGACCATGGCGACGGTGATCGAGGCGCTCGAGGCGGCGTTCACGTATCTCGGCGGCGTGCCGCGGGAGCTGTTGTTCGATCAGATGCGCGCCGTCATCATCGACGATGCGCGGCCCACCGGTGGCCGGGTGCTCGAGAATCCCGAGTTTCTCCGCTTCGCCACCCACTGGGGCTTTCGGATCCGGGCGTGTCGGCCGTACCGCGCGCAGACCAAGGGGAAAGTCGAGCGCCCGGTGCGCTACGTGCGCGATAATTTCGTCTACGGGCGCGAGTTCCTGGGGGATGGCGATCTCAATGCCCAGGCGCTCCTCTGGATGGACCACACGGCAAATCCCCGCGTGCACGGGACGACGCACGAGGTCCCGCGCGAGCGCTTCGAGCGGGACGAGCGCGCCGTCCTCCAGCCACTGCCGGCTGGTCGCTACACGCCGCTGGTCCTGTCGCCGCATCGCCTAACGCGGCCTGAGCTGGCCGCCGGCAGTGCTCGGGCGCGACACCCGGTCGTCGAGGTCGAGCGGCGCCCGCTCGCGGCGTACGCGCAGCTGGCCGGCGCGGAGGCGGAGGCATGAAAGCCACCACGCCCTCGCTCCGGGAGCAGATCCGCGCCCAGCTCGCCGACCTCAAAATGCCCGGAGCGCTCGAAGCCCTCGACGACATTCTGCGGGCCCTCGACGGCGGGAGCCTGCAGGCGCCGGTGGCGATCGAGCGGCTGCTCGGTGCCCAGATCGCCCTCCGCAACAACCGCCGCCTCCAGGCGGCGATGCGCTCGTCGCGGCTGCCGGCGGTGAAGACCCTCGGCGACTTCGACTTCACCTTCCAGCCGTCGCTCAAACGCGACCAGATCGAGAGCCTGCACACGTTAGGCTTCGTCGAGCGGCGCGAGAACGTGATCCTGCTCGGGCCACCCGGCGTTGGGAAGAGTCACTTGGCCATCAGCCTCGCCATCGCCGCGGCGCAGCACGGCCGGCGCGTGTACTACGGCACGCTCGCCGATCTCATCACCTCGCTGGAGGAGGCGCAGGCGGCCGGCCGCCTCTCGCAGCGCCTCAAGACGCTGGTCTTTCCAAGTGTGCTGGTGGTCGACGAAATCGGCTACCTCCCGATCAGCCGGACCGGGGCGATGCTCTTCTTCCAGCTCATGTCGCGGCGCTACGAGCACGCCGCGACGGTACTGACCTCGAACAAGAGCTTCGACGAGTGGGGCGAGATTTTTGGCGACGAGGTCATGGCCACGGCGCTGATCGACCGGCTCGTGCACCACTGCCACATCGTCAACATCCGCGGCAACAGCTACCGGCTGAAGAACCACGCGGAGCTCTACAACGCGCGGCGCAGCGGTGCGTCCGCTGCCGCGACCAAACGGCCTTCACGCCGGGAGGCCGACGCGCCCTAAGGCTCGCCCCCTCCGTGTGCAATTTCGATCATCGAAAGTGTGCAATTTCAATCATCGTTGACAACACGAATGAACGCACGCATCGAAGAGGTATCCCCCTTGAAGTCTCGCGTTGATACCAACGCATAATTGCCCCGTAGCGGTTGCCGACTCTACGCTGCACGAGAGAGCGAACGAACCAGGCACGTCTGGCCCATCGACGGCGCCTCCACGCGCGGCTGCGAAGATCGAGATGATAGAATCGGCTCCTCTAACGACCGATGTCCCGGCTACCCTCGTCGACGTGGAGATCGTGGTCAACGCGACTCCACATCGCCTCGAGCTGGACAGCGCGACTACTCTGCTCGACGCGCTCCGCGATCACCTCGAGCTCGTCGGTACCAAGAAAGGCTGCGATCAGGGCGCCTGTGGCGCGTGCACTGTCCTGCTGGATGGCAAGCGCGTGCTCTCGTGTCTGACGCTCGCTGCCCAGTGCGATGGCCGGAAGGTTACCACGATCGAGGGGTTGGCGCAGGGCGGCGAGCTGCACCCCGTGCAGGCGGCGTTCATCCGTCACGACGCATTTCAGTGCGGCTACTGCACTGCCGGTCAGATCATGTCCGCAGTCGCGCTGTTGGAAGAGGGACGCACCGGGTCGGACGCGGAGATCCGCGAGTTCATGAGCGGCAACCTCTGCCGGTGTGGCGCATATCCCAACATCGTCGCCGCGATTCGCGAGGCCGCGGCCGCGCGGAGGGCCTAACGATGGCGTCGTTCGAGTACGTGCGCGCCGAGGACGTGGGCGGTGCAGTCGCCACCGTGAGCGCCGACCCTGGCGCTTCGTTCCTCGCCGGCGGTACGACACATCTCGATCTGTTGCTCAAAGACGCCGTGATCGCGTCGCATCGGCTGGTGGACATCACGCGCCTGCCGCTTCGCGGAATCACGCGCGTGGGCGACACGCTCAGCGTCGGGGCACTGACGACCATGGAGGAACTGGCCGCCGACTCCACGGTAACGGAGCGACTGCCCTTCGTCCGCGAGGCACTCTTGCTCGGCGCCTCGACACAGCTCCGCAATATGGCGACGATCGGCGGGAACCTCCTGCAGCGCACGCGATGCCGCTACTTCCGCGATCGCAATGTCGCGATGTGCAACAAGCGCTCGCCCGGGTCGGGATGCGCCGCCATCACGTACGGCGCGCGGATGCACGCGATCCTCGGCGCCAGCGAGCATTGCATTGCGCTGCACGCGTCCGACCTGTGCGTCCCGCTCGTCGCACTCGATGCGCGCGTGCACATCGAAGGTGCCGTCCGGCAGTACACGATCCCGCTGACGGAGTTCTACGTCACGCCGGGCGACCATCCCGATATCGAGAACGTGCTCGACCACGGTGATCTGATCACGCGCGTTGACGTGCCGCTGCTACCGCCAGACGCCCGCTCCGGTTATCTAAAAGTTCGCGATCGCGCCTCGTACGAGTTCGCGCTCACGTCGGCGGCGGCCGCGCTGGTGTTGGACCGCGGCACGATCACGAGCGCGCGACTCGCGTTAGGCGGCGTCGGAACGGTTCCCTGGCGTGCACGCGATGCCGAGGGCGTCCTCATCGGTGCACCCGCGACCGTTGAGACGTTCCGCGCGGCAGCCGCGGCGGCGATTCAGAACCCATTCACCGTCCCCGGCACCGCGTTCAAGGTAGAGCTGGCCAAGCGTACGATCGTGAGAATCCTCGAGACCGTCTCCGGGGTGAGCTCATGACTGGCGTCGCACCATTGCCCACCACGACAGCAACCGGCGAGATCCTCGGGCGTCCGGTGGATCGCGTCGATGGACCACTCAAGGTGCGTGGCGCGGCGACGTACGCGTCGGACGTCACGTATCCCGGCCTTACGCACGCGGCACTCGTGCAATCGACGATCGCGGCCGGGAAGATTCGTCGCATCGATGCAGATCGGGCACGGGCGGCATCTGGTGTCGTCGCCGTGATCACGCACGAGAACGCGCCGCCGCTGGCCGATCCGCCGTCCCAGCCGTTCTTTCCATCGGCGCGATTTCCACTCAAGAACGACCAGATCTTGCATCACGGTCAGCACCTGGCCGTGGTGGTCGCCGAGTCGCGCGACCAGGCGGTGGCGGCAGCGCGGCTCATCACCACCGATTACGATGCAACCGCTCCCGTGTTAGGCATCGAGAATCCGGGCGCCGAGGTCAAGCGGAATGTGTACGGCCTCGACTCCGAGCGGGGTGATGTCACGACAGCGTTGGCCGGGGCGGATGTCGTCTACGACCAGACGTTCAGGATCGCGGCGGAAACGAACAATCCCATGGGTCTCTTTTCCACCGTTGCGCGATGGGAGGGTGATCGCCTGACGGTGCACGAGTCCACGCAGTGGCCCATGCTGGTGCGCCAGACGCTCGCGACGATGTTCGGGCTTGCGGAGGAGAACGTTCGCGTGCTCGCGCCGTACATCGGCGGCGGTTTCGGTGCCGGCCTCCGGATGTGGCCACACACGATGCTGGCGGCGCTCGCGGCACGCGTCGTCGGTCGGCCCGTCAAGATCGTGCTCACTCGGCCCCAGATGTTCAACTCCGTCGGCCATCGACCCGAGACCCTGCAGCGTCTTCGGCTCGGCGCGACGCGCGCGGGCCGGCTCGTCGCGATCGACCATGAGGGCACGTCAACGCGCGGCATCGCCGATGACAACGTCGAGCCGATCACCCTCGCGACCGGCGCCGCGTATGCGGCGCCTAACGTCGCAACGCGTGACACCCACGTTCTGCTCAACATTCCCGCCCCGTGCGCCATGCGGGCCCCCGGCGCGGCCGAGGGGAACTTTGCGATCGAATCGGCGCTCGACGAGCTGTCGTACCAGTTGCAGATCGACCCAATCGAGCTCCGGCTGCTCAACTATGCGGAGGTGCATCCGCACTCGGGCCTGCCGTGGTCGAGCAAGGCGCTGCGCGACTGCTATCGCGTGGGTACCGAACGGTTCGGCTGGGCAAAGCGTGACCGCCAGATCGGGTCCATGCGCAAGGGCCGTACACTCGTTGGCTATGGCATGGCCGGAGTGACATACGAGTCGTACTCCCCGCCATGCCAGGCGAGGATCTCTATCGGGCGAGATGAGCGAGCCCGCGTGCAGAGCGCAGCGACGGACATTGGCACGGGCACGTACACGATCGCGACGCAGGTTGCGGCCGAGCTGCTCGGTCTCGACGTGAGCCGGGTGGATGTGGCAATCGGCGACACCGAGATGCCGCCAGCCCCGCAGTCGGGTGGCTCGGGGTTGGCAATCGCACTGTGTGGCGCGATCGAAAACGCGGCGGCCAACCTGCGAGGGAAATTTCAGGCGTTAGGCGGGAGCAATAGCGAGAGCTACGTCGACGTTCTCGAGCGACATGGCTTGAACGAGCTCTCTGCCGACGGCCAGGTGATGGGCTATCCGCAACCGACCGGCATGGCGCCGTCGCCGCCGTTTGCCGCGCAGTTCGCGGAGGTGCACATCGATGCCGATCTGGGACTCTTGCGTGTCGCGCGGATCGTGACGGTCGTCGATGGCGGACGGATCCTGAACGAGAAGCTGGCGCGCAGTCAGGTCAGAGGTGGCGTGATCATGGGCATGGGCATGGCGATGTTCGAGGAGACGATCTTCGACGCCACGGGACGCGTCGCGAACGGGACGTTCGCCGACTACCTGATTCCGGTCAATGCGGACGTGCCCGACATCGACGTGGTCTTCGTCGGCGAGCCCGATCGTGTCAATGCGATCGGGATCAAGGGAATCGGCGAGATTGGCACGATCGGCGTCGCCGCCGCCATCGGCAACGCCGTGTACCACGCGACCGGCCGCCGCTTTCGCTCCCTACCGATCACCATCGACCGGCTCCTCTAGTCACCGCAGTCTTGTCGAGGACCGTGGCGCGACGTTCCACTTCACGCTGCCCGCCGCGTAGGCCAATGGTTCGCCTCACCCTCGTTCGTCCGCGGAAAGCCCGACGTAGCTCAGGTAGTGCTGGTTGAAGAAGTCCGCCCGGCCGTCGGTGCTCGCGGACCACGCGAGCGCCGGGATCGTGTTGATGATGAGCGCGAGATCGTGTTCGCTCGCCCCGCATGGCGACTTCGGCGCGCTTCATGTCGTCAATTTTCACCAGGATCGCTTTACGCAGGTCGTTCTCGGCCTGTCGCCTGTCATCGATGTCGGTGTTGATGCCCCACCAGCGGGCGATGTGATCGGGGGGCGTCGGTTTCTGCGCAGGCACGACAGAGAAACCAGCGATACGCGCCGTCGACCCGTCGGAGCCGGAGCTCCAGCTCCCACGGCTCGCCCGACGTGTCACTGGAACGCCACCGCTCGAGCCACTGCGGCAGGTCCTCGGGATGAATCGCCGCCTGCCACGCAGTGTCGCGCGGTTGGCCGAGATGAAGCCCGGTGTAGTGGCGCCATCGCTGGTTCAGGAAAGACGCGCGGCCATCCGGCAGGGCGGCCCAAACCAGGCCAGGTACCAGGTCAATGCCACGGCCGTGCTCAGCCATTTGGTCCACGACAGCCTAACGCGCCGCCGTAAGGACCCGGCGCAGGGTCGCAACGTCACGGGGACCGAGATAACGCTCTCCGTTGATGAAGACCGACGGTGTGCGGTCGACGCCGTTTGCCGCTCCGGTTTCCACGTCTCGCTGTACCCGCTCCGCGAATCTACCGGCCTCGACGGCTGCACGCAGAGCAGCGGGATCGATACCCGCCTCCGCACCCCGCTGCTCGAGACCAGCCCGGTCAAGCTGGTCCTGGTGGGCGAACAACCCATCGTGCATCACCCAGAAGGCGTCGGAGCCGACGACCGAGTACACGGCTTCCGCAGCTTCCGCGGCGCGCTCTGCATGCGGATGTATGTCGCGGAGCGGGAAATGGCGAAACACCGAGCGAAAGGCGTTAGGTTCGAGACGCCGTACCCGGGTAAGCGCCAACTCGAGCGCGCGGGTGTGCGGACACTCGTAGTCGCCGTAGACCAGCACCGTAGTCAGTGCACCCCCGGTGCCGCGGACGTGGTCGTCCTCTACGACGTCCAGCGTGCTCTCTCTCGGTGACTTGCGCATGGCAGTCCGTTCGCGGATTTGGACGGGTCCCAACGACCGAACTCATAATCACCGGATGACGCCGGCAACCAGTACGAAAGTATCGACCGATACCATCGTCTAATACGTGATTTTCCCTGCCGTCGAAGGATTCATCTCGGTTGAAGATCGCCATCGCGTCGAAGCGGATGCGCGCCGCGGAAGAATCTTTCAGACGGAGGCGCACATGGGAAATCTTAGCGCCACGACCGGCAATCTCTCGAGAGACGCGACCCGAGCCCGGGACTCCACGACTCGTCTACTTCGCGTCTGTGTTCTCGGCCTCGCCGTGTGCATGTCACGTTCGCCGTTCGCGCACGCCCAGGCCGCTCCTGCGACTCGTGACGGTCGTGCGACACACGCCGAGGAAAGAAGCATGACAGAGCTGAATACCATGCAGGCGCCGCTCGAGGGGCCGGCGCCTAACAAGGCAGTGGGAGACTCGTCCATCCGGCCATTCAAGGTCCATGTCTCGGACGAAGCGCTTGCCGATCTCCGCCGGCGGATTCAGGCCACTCGATGGCCGGAGAAGGAAACCGTCAACGACCGGTCGCAAGGCGCTCAGCTGGCTGATCTGCAGGCGCTGGTGAAGTACTGGGGCAATGGCTACGACTGGCGGAAAGTTGAAGCGAAACTGAATGGGTTTCCACAATTCGTGACGAACGTCGACGGCGTGGACATTCACTTCATCCACGTCCGCTCGAAACAGAAGAACGCGATGCCCATGATCATCACGCACGGCTGGCCGGGATCCGTCATCGAGCAGCTGAAGATCATTGGCCCGCTCACCGATCCGACGGCCCACGGAGGCACTGCCGATGAGGCGTTCGACGTCGTCATCCCGTCGCTGCCGGGTTACGGCTTCTCCGGCAAGCCGACCGGCACCGATTGGGGGCCCGACCGTATCGCGCGCGCGTGGGACGTGCTCATGAAGCGGTTGGGATACACGCGGTATGTCGCCCAGGGTGGAGACTGGGGGGCCGTCGTCTCGGAAGCCATGGGTCGACAAGCGCCGGCAGGCCTGCTCGGCATCCACATCAACCTGGCGGCGACGATCCCGGCCGAAGTGGCTGCCGCGCTCGCGATGGGCGGTCCAGCGCCGGCGGAGCTCTCGGAGCGCGAACGTGAGACGTTCAACGCCAGCCTGGCCTACGCCAGATCGGGAAGCGCATCCTACTTCGTGATGCTGACGGCGCGGCCGCAAACCGTCGGTTACGCGATGACGGACTCGCCGGCCGGCCTCGCCGCGTGGGTCCTCGTGCATCCGGGCTTCGGTCAGTGGAAGTACGGTACCGATCCCGCCCAGACGCTGACGAAGGACGACGTGCTGGACGACATCTCACTGTACTGGCTGACGAATACCGCGACGTCCGCGAACCGGTTGTACTGGGAGAACAAGGGCAAGAGTCCCACGGTTGCGGCCGCCCAGCAGACGACCGAGATCAAACTGCCGGTCGCCACCACCGTGTTCGGCGAGGATGCCTACAAGCCGCCGGAAACATGGACTCGGCGCGCCTATCCGAGCCTGATCTACTTCCACGAGGTCCCCAAGGGCGGACACTTCGCGGCGTGGGAACAGCCGGAACTCTTCGCGGCGGAGCTGCGGGCGGCGTTCAAGTCGTTACGGTAACTCGGCACCAGATCGGCGGACGGCGCACGCCTAACGGGCCAGCCGCCCGCGCGGACATGCGAGGAGAGTCACATGAGAACGACTCGAATCATGGGGGCAGCGATGGCGATCGTCGCGTGATCGAGGGCGCGGGTCACAACCTGCCGGAGGAGGCACCAAAGGAGTTCGCTGACGCCGTGGCCGAGCTCGCGGCGCGCACCGCCACACCCAGGAGGCAGTCATGAGCACCACCGCAGTTCCGAGCCAAGCCGCAACGAGCGACGCAGGCGTTGCCAAGGTCGACATGAAGCTCGAGGTCGTCGTCATCCCCGTTTCGGATGTCGATCGTGCGAAGAAATTCTATGGCGGGCTCGGATGGCGGCTCGATGCCGACTTCAGCATGGGGGGCGGCCGCGTCGTCCAGTTCACGCCTCCGGGCTCCGACTGCTCGATTCAGTTCGGCGCAAACCTAACGTCGGCAGCCCCCGGATCCGCCCAGAGTCTGTTCCTGATCGTCTCCGACATTGACGCTGCGCGTCAGGAGCTGCTCGCGCATGGCGTCACGGTGAGCGAGGTGTTCCACTTCACCGGATTCAACCGACTCGACGCCAACGCACGGGTGAGCGGCCCCGCTCCGAACCACCAGAGCTACGGGTCGTTCGTTTCGTTCAGCGATCCTGACGGCAACGGGTGGCTGCTGCAGGAGATCACGATGCGATTGCCAGGGCGCATGGACTCGGCCGCGACAGCGTTCGGCTCCGCGACCGATCTCGCGAGCGCATTGCGTCGTGCGGCCGCCGCGCACGGCGAGCACGAGAAGCGGCTCGGCATGGACGCGAACTGGCCCGATTGGTACGCGAGCTACATGGTGGCGGAGCAGGCAGGCGGGAACCTGCCGAAATGAGCGACTACGACGTGATCGTGATCGGCGGCGGCTCGCCTGGCGAACACTGCGCCGGTGCGCTCGCTGAAGGTGGCTTGCACGTCGCACTCGTCGAGCGCGAGCTCGTTGGCGGCGAGTGCTCGTACTGGGCGTGCATCCCGTCCAAAACGCTACTGCGTCCGGGTGAGGCCGCGCGCGCCGCAAACGAGGCCGCCGCGCACGCGACGGTCGACGCTGAAGCCGCGCTCGCGTGGCGTGACTTCATGGTCTCGAACTACTCCGATGCCGGGCAGGAACGCTGGCTCGCCGAGCACGGCGTCGATCTCAAGCGAGGCCATGGACGTCTCGCGGGCAAGGGTGTCGTGGAAGTGAACGGCTCCCGCTATACGGCGGAGCACGTCGTCCTCGCTGCCGGCGCCGATCCGATCATTCCGCCTGTCCCTGGTCTTCATGAGCTGGATGGAATCTGGACGAACCGCGAAGTCACCGGCATGAAAGCCGTCCCGCGCCGACTGCTCATCCTCGGCGCCGGGCCTGTCGGAGTCGAGATGGCGCAGGCCGTCCGCCGCCTTGGAGGCGAGGCGGTGCTCGTCGAGAGGGGCGACCACGTGCTCCCGCGTGAGCCAAAGCCACTCGGTGACGCGTTAGGTGAAGTCCTGCGGCGAGACGGTATCGAGCTCGTGATGGGTGTGGCCGCAACGCGTGCCGGCCGGGACGGCTCCGACTACGTCGTCGAGCTGGATAGCGGACGCGCGCTGCGAGGTGACCGCCTGCTCGTCGCGACGGGTCGCCGCCCACGTGTGCAGGATCTGGGGTTGGAGACGGTCGGTGTGCGCGCCGACGCCAAGGGCATCACGGTCGACGCCCGCATGTCCGCAGGTGACCGCCTGTGGGCGATCGGCGACATCACCGGCATCTGGCCGCTGACGCACGTCGGGAAGTACCAGGGCGAGGTCGTCGCGTCGAACATCCTCGGCGAACCGCGTGAGGCGAATTTCGAAGCTGTGCCGCGCGTCGTGTTCACCGACCCGCAGGCGGCTGCTGTCGGTGCGACCGAGGCTCGCTTCAGTGGGACGGCCGCTCTCAAGAATGTGGCGAAGACCGAAACCTACACGCGTGCCTACGCCGAGTCGAACGGCTTCCTGACGCTGCTGAGCGATGGTGAGCTTCTCACCGGCGCGTACGCGTTAGGCCCGGAGGCTGGTGAGTGGCTACAGCAGGCGACCCTGGCCGTTCGCGCCCGTGTCCCGCTCGACGTGCTGCGCGATACGATCCAGCCGTTCCCGACGTTCTCGGAGGTCTTCGTCGATGCGCTGCATGCGCTTCGCGCGCAGATCGCCGCGGCCTCGCAGCTCGTCGGGCAATGAACACCGGTTTCATACGAACACGGGGCGAATGATATGACCACCCTGACGAAAGTCGAAACGGAGCTCGTTGTCGTTAACGGCATGAGCGTCGCCACGAGGACGATGGGCTCGGGCAAACGACTCGTTCTGCTCCACCGATTCCGTGGAACGCTCGATGACTGGGACCCGGCGTTCGTGTCCGCACTCGCGACGGCAGGTCGCGAAGTATTCATGTTCGATAGCCTCGGCGTCGGCCAGACTGGCGGCGTGACGCCAGGCACCGTCGAAGGGATGGCCGACTTCGCAGCAAGCGTCATCCGGGCCGGCGGTACCGAGCCCGTCGACGTCCTTGGCTGGTCGCTCGGCGGATTCGTTGCCCAGCTGCTGGCGATCAAGTATCCGAGCGTGGTGCGGAGACTCATCCTGGCCGGCACCATGCCCGCCGGTGGGCCACCCGAGCTAGTCTGGAGCCCGGACTGGCTCGAGCGGGCGAGTGCTCCAGTCCCGACGGCCGAGAACGCGCTTGCCCTGCTGTATGCGGACAGTGATAGCAGCCGGCAGGCCGGCAGGGAATCGTTAGGTCGGGGAACCTACCCGCCAGCGGCCCCTGTCTCGCCCACGAGCATGGCGACACAGGCGACGGTCATACGCCGCTTTGCCGACGGTGACGAGGGCGGCTGGTCCGCCCGGCTGGCGGAGATTGAGGCGCCGACATTCGTGGCCAACGGCGATCGCGACGGGCTGTTTCCCGCCATCGATTCCGCGGTGCTCGCGCGCGAGATCCCGCGGAGTCAGCTGGCCATCTATCCCGATAGCGGGCACGCGTTCCTGTTTCAGTACGCGGAGCGATTCGCTCAGGACGTCTCGAGATTTCTCGGGACCGATTGCCGGGGCGCATCGCCGGCCTAACGTAGCGCCGGACGATCGCCTTATCAACGACGACCGATACTTTGGTATAGGCAGTACCATGGTGTAATGGGGGGGTGGGCGCGGACGCGAAAAATTGTGCCCGATAACTCTCTTATCGGAGCCCCGATCATGACGAGCGCATCCGCACCGATGACCTCATCCGCCAGCGTTACCACCACAAGCGCATTCTGGGAACGCTTGTGGCGCACTGCTGGCATCCAGTTCGTCGGCTTTTTCATTGTCACGTCGGTCATCTACGGCTATCAGCCAGGCGTCGGTGCCTCGGCGGACGCGCTCACCGCGTTCTACGGCGGCGATCGCACGCGCATCCTGATCGCCGCGACGCTCTCCGGCCTCAACGTGCTCAACCTCATGTGGTTCGCGGCGGCGCTCAGGACTACACTGGCAACCGCGGGGCAGGACGGGTGGGGCGCCGCGGCGACGACCGCCAGTGCGCTGTTTGGAGGGCTGACGCTTCTGTCACTCACCATTTCCGCCGCTCTCGCGTACTCGATTGCTGGGTCCGGAAACAACACGCTCACGTCGGCACTGAACGATTTCTCGTGGGCGCTCGCCGTATTGACTGCCTTCCCGCGGGCGATGCTGATCATGTCCGGGGCGTTCGGCCTCTGGCGGGCGGGCCAGATCTCGAATGGGCTCTTCACCGTGGGCGTTACCTTCGTCGTCCTGGGAGTGTTGGGCGGCACCACCTGGATCAGCGGCGGACTCTGGGCTCCCGACGGAGTGTATACGCGATTCGTCTCGCCGCTCCTGCTGCTCGTGTGGGCCGTGGGCGTGAGCCGGGTGCTCCTGAGCCGAAGCCCCGCGACGCGTGGCTCGTGGTAAGCCAAACGACCTAACGCGGATTTGACACCAATAAACGGCCCCGGAGGCATTGTGTTAGCTTCCCGGGGCCGTTACCAACGAAACACGGGCTCGTTGGGGCGAGGGATGCTGCCTAACACGCGGCGATCCGCCGGATCCGCTCCATCCTGATTCATCCGAACACCCCTTTGTCGTAGATGCCGGACTGGCAGTCCACAGGGCCGGCCACTCAGACGAAGGGTTGTTCGGATTCGCCGGATCGAGCTGATGCGCCGGATCGCTCCGCGTGAAGGAAAGCACCTCACCGCAACGAGCCGTGATGAAATAATGGAACGACGCCGACCCACCGCTCATACTGCAGGCCCTCCGGTGACGAGTGCGGCATCGCGAGTCGTCCTCCGAGGCAGATACCGCCACATCGCGAGCCCGCCGTAGAGCAGGACGAGCACCGCGAGATTCCATAGCTGGTCCGTTGCCTCGCCGACCCGCGCACCCAGCTGGTTGAACTTGACCATGGCAGTGATGCCCGCCGTCGTCGGCACAAGCTTCGCGAACCAAACGAGCCCCGTCGGAAACGCGGACACCGGCCAGGATACACCTGAGAGGAAGTACAGCGGCAGCGACAACAGGATGATCGACTGCACTGCGCGCTCGCGTGTGTGAAAGAAGCTGGCGACGAACAGGCCGAGTGCGACCACGGCGCTAACGAACAGGATCGTTGCGATGCCTAACCCGAGCAGGTCACCAGCCCGTGGATAATCGTGGAACCAAAAGACGAAGCCTACGAAGTAGAGTAGGTTGATCATCCCGAAGACGGCAAAGGCTGCGCTCATTCCCAGAAACCCCGGAGCCGTCAGTGAGAGCGGGCCCCGGCGCGCCTGGCGTGTTCCGACAACCAAGCCAATACCGAGCAGGAGCGTCTGCTGTACGATGAGGATCGCGACGGCCGGAACGATGGCGCTGCCGTAGCCTTCACGCGTGTTGAAGAGGGGCCGGCGGACGATGGTGAGCGGCGGCGCGACGCCCGGGCCCGCGATGCGAGCCTGGACGATTGCGGCATCCCGGGCAAACCCGCCTAACGCGTCCGACAACCCGCCGAGTGCTGCGCTGCTGTGCCCGAGCGTCGCGCCGTTTCCGAACAGCGCGACCTCCCCTTGCCGCCCGCGAAGAATGTCACGCTGGAAGTCCGGCTGAATCTCCATGATCGCCTGCACGTCTGCGCGCTCGAGGCTTGCCCGGGCCACCGCGAAGGAGCTGCCCAGCTCCTTTACCTCGAGAGCCTGGACCGCAAGCGTGTTTCGAATGAGCGCGCGGCTCATCGGACTCCGGTCCAGGTCGACGACAGCGACCGGCTGGCGGATGGCGAGCTGCGAACTGTAGGGCGCCGGGTAGAAGAACGAGTACAACACGACCGCTCCGATGAGCGCGGACGACGCCGACCGATCGGACGCTATGCGTCGGAGCGTTCCCCGGAACGCCGCACCAAAGTCGCTCATCACTCCCCCTCGCCTTCCCCTTCTTCCGCTGGGACCGGCAGTCGTACGGCGCGCGCGTACAACCGTAACCCGAGAGCACCGGGAATCGCGATGAATGCGATCAACGCGGCCATCTGGCCTAACGACGCAGCGACCGGCGCACCCATGTCGAGCTGTTGTGCCTGCACTTTCACGTACGACGTGAACGGAAGGAGATGATTCCAGACCTGAACGAACGTCGATGCTTCGTTCACTGGAAACGTGCGTCCCGAATACGGGAGCGCCGTGCCTGCGTATACGCTCACCATGGAGAGTGCCGTGGCCATGTTGCGGATTCCGCCCGCGAGCAGGAGTCCGATCGCTGCGTAGCCAATGCACATCAGGGCCATTGCAGCCACAAGGAGCATAACGCTACCACTAATACGGCCCCCACCCACCAACGCGACCCAGATCACGCTCAGCACGCCCTGGGTGAAGAACAGCGCGATGTAGGGAAACACCTTCCCGATCGCGGCGGGCAGGAGCCTGTTTCCAGACGACTCGAGCCACGCTGCCGCAGTGCCGTCGCGGAGCTCGCGACCAAATGCCGCTGTCACCGACAACGTCAGGCCGAAGATGACAATGACCGGAAGGAGCAACGCCAACAGGAAACGCTCGTAGCTGCGAGCCGAGTTGAACAACACCGTCGCCTGGGCGACGACCGGCGCGCGCCTAACGCTCCGCGGACCTCGCGCCTCGGCAACGTACGTCGTCGCAACCTGACCGCTCGTGGCCTGCACCACATTGCTCACATCGCTGAGTGCCGTCTGCGACGCGATCCGGTAGCTCGCGTTGTAGTACGCAAACACCGTCGCGCTTCCCGTTCGGGCGCCGTCCCGGCTTGCGTCCTCAGGAACGTACGCGATCGCGTACACATCGAGCTTCCGCGCGAGCGACCACGCCTGTTCGAGGTTAGCCGGCTGCGCGGCCACGCGAATACCGGGCGCTGCATCGAGGGAGCGTATCAGCGACCGGCTCACTGCGCCGTGATCCTCGTCGACGACGGCGATCGGGACTTTCCGCGCGACACCACTCGTGAACAACCATGCCAGCATGACGAGACACGCGCCGGGAACCCACGTCGCAAGCGCGAAGTCCCAGGGACTTCCACGCAGGAAGCTCCATTCGCGCGCCGCCGACGCCGCGACGACCTGCCTAACGCCGACAACGTGTGTCACGACTGTGGCCAGCGGAACAGTACGCTCATGCCAGGCCGCAGGTCGGCAATGCGCTGCGATGGCCTAACGCGCACCTCGAAGCTCTTCACGTCATAGCCTGCCGATTGTCGCGTTGCACGCCAGGTCGCGAAGTCACCGGCGGGGCCGATGAAGTACGCAGTGAACGGCACCTTCTTGAGGCCGAGTGCGGGGATGTCGCCGTGGAAGGTCGCGCCGATGCGTACGCCACGGAACTGATCTTCGCGGAGGTGCATCGCGACCCACAGGCTGTCCATGTTCACGAGCGTGAATACCGGATAGCCCGCGGGCACGAGCTCACCCAGGTCGGCGAGCCGCTTGCTGACTTCCCCGCTGATCGGCGCACGGCCTCGCAGCTCGTCCTCTGCGGCTTGCACCTCCGCCACAGCACCCTCCGCCTGACGAACCTGCGCATTCGCCGCGTCGCGATCCTGGCGACGGGCGCCCGCGAGCGCCTCGTCGTATTGCGCGCGGGCCGCTGCACTCGCCTGGACCGCGCTTCGCACCTGCGCGCGTGCTTCGTCGTACCGCTGTTCTGTGACGACCCCTTCCCGAAACAGTGTGTCGGTGCGGCGAAACGTCGATTGTGCGAGCTCGCTCGCCGCCTCCGCGCGCTGCCAGTTCGCCTCGGCTGCCTGGATGTCTTCGCGGCGCGTCCCTTCTGACGCTTTCGACTGCTGAGCGCGCGCTGCCTCGAGAACCGCTGACGCCTGCCGCTGCTTTGCGTTGACCTCGGGACTCTCGAGCTCGAACAGAATCTGGCCGGCGGAGACGTGGTCACCTTCGTGGACCCGGAGATGAGACACGCGCGCCGTGACTTTGCCGGACACCGTGATGTTGTCGCCATCCGCCATGGCCTGCACGATGTCGGGCCCTGGACGCGCGGCGAGTACGAGGCCTCCAACCACGACCAGCACGGCGATCACCGGGGCGATGCGGCGTGCACGACTCGCTGATGCGCGAGCCGGGGCCGGACCCGGCGCCGGATCGGGTGCTTTCGCCGTGTCGGTCGCGGGTGGTGCCGGCGGTGCGAGCTTCTCATCGTGCACCGCGGGTTCGGCTATTGATTGGCTCATGGCTCGATCACTCGGTCGGCACGGTGGAGGTACTCGGCATATCGCTCGGCCTGGCCGCTGAGCTCGAGGAGCTGCGCGAGCGCCAGGTCGAACTGATAGGCGGACTGCGATCGGTCGATCTGCGCGCGCGAGAGCCCGAGGCGTGCATCGATCACGTCGAGCGACGTCGCTTGTCCCTCACGAAACGAGAGGTCCTGTAGTCTCACGCTCTCTTCCGCGCGTGCGATCGAGCTCTCGAGAAGAAGGAAGGTCTGTCGCGCCGTCTCCAGGTCGTTCCACGCCTTGGCGACGGCGGTCGTTAGGCGCTCGCGGACGTCGCGAATCGTGGCGCCGGCCTGATCGTACTGATCGCGCGCCGCGGTCACGCGGTCGCGCCGGCCATTGCCGGTGAACACGAGATATTGGAGCCCGACGCCGAACGCCCAGTTCGATTCCGTCAGCAGCGCGTCGTGCTTGTAGAGGTCGTACTGGCTGAACGCGTAGGCTTGTGGCTTGAGCTCGGCCTGGCGTAGCCGCACCCCTTGCGCTGCCTGGTCCTGCACCGCGTTCAGTTGCGCGAGCTGTGGATGGTGCGCGAGTGCCTCGCGCTGGAACTCGGCAATGCTGCTGATCGGTGTGCAGATCACGAAGAGCCCCGTCGTCGGTAAAATGGGATCCTCGGTGTGCAGCAGGTTGGCGAGCGCTTCGCGCGCTGTCGCCAGGTCGTTGATCGCTTTCTGTTGTTCGCGTTCCGCCTCATCGCGCGAGACCGTCGCCTGGAGGCGCTGTGCCTTGGTGGCGAATCCCTGGCGCTCGAGCGCGATCGTGTGATCGAGGTGCGCCTGAAAACCGTCCAGCGCCTGGGCTCGCACTGCGGCGGTTTTGACCGCGAGCTGGACGCCGAAGTAGGTCTGGACCAGCTCCACGCTCACGGTCTGCGACACCATGTCGTGCTCCGCCGTGGCCTGTCTGAGCGACGCGGCCGAGGCTTGCTGTGCGGCGGGGATGCGTCCGCCGGTGTAGATCGGCACGGCGAGGCTGGCGATTGGCCTGAAGCGCCAATCGGCGCTGGTCGCGTTCAGCGGGCCCAGCTCGAGCGACTTCTCGAACCGGAGCTGGCGGGCCTCGAGGCTCACGTCGGGCAATCGCAGGTTGCGGGTGGCCCGGTTGAGCGCCGCTTTGCTGCGGACGTTCGCGGCCGCCGAGGCGAGCGCATCGGACACCTGCCCGAGTCGGGCGCTGGCCTGTTCGAAGGTGAGGGCAGCGTTAGGTGCCACTTGCGCGCCGAGCTCGCCGGTCCACCCCGCCAGCGCGATGGCGAACATCCGGGATGACAGGGCTCGTGCGGGCGCAGTGATCATCATGGCGAATTCTCCGGCTGCACCTCGATCTCGAGACGCGTTCTCGCGTCTGCGCTAGGCAGGAATTCCAGCCTAACGAGCGCGCGGTGCGGCGCCCGTACGATCATGGTACGCGGGCGAGAGCCGGCCATCCATTACACGTTGGTATCGACGCCCGGCGGGCGGTGAACGATGGATCGACCGAGATCGAGGCGTCAGGCGCGGACAGGAATGGAGAACGCGAATGTAGCGCCCGGGCCGTCGTTCGGTTCAGCCCACATGCGGCCCTCGTGTCGCTCGACAATCGAGCGACTGACGGACAGCCCGATGCCCATCCCTTCGCGCTTGGTCGTAAAAAACGCGTCGAACAGCTGGTCGAGGCTTTGATCGTCGAGGCCCACGCCGGCATCCCGGACGGTGACCCGAACAGCCGTATCGCTTTCCGGCTCCGTCCTGACGACCAGCGTCCTGGGACGATCGTTCACATCCGCCATCGCCTCGGACGCGTTACGAACCAGGTTGAGGATGACCTGTTGGAGCTGGACGCGGTCGCCCATGACGAACGGCAACGGCTCGGCGAGCTCGAGCTGGAGCGTCACGTGATTCCGCTTGAGGTCGCCCAACGACAGCGCGACGACCTCCTGGATGGCTTCGTTCAGGTCGATCGGCTCCAGGGTGAATTCCCTGTTGCTGAACATGGCCCGCAATCGCGCGATCACATCGGCGGCCCGCTTTCCGTCCCGCATGGTCCGCTTCGCGGTCTCTCGCGCGCCGTTAATGTTCGGAGGGGACGCGCCCAACATCCGAAGGCATGTGGCGGCATTGGTGATGATGCCCGACAGTGGCTGGTTCACCTCATGGGCAATCGATGCAGTCAACGCGCTCATCGTCATGACCCGCGCGGCGCGGGCCAGCTCCGAGCGAGCCTCGTCGATCGCGTGCTCGGCGCGCCTGCGGTCGTCGACGTCGGCGAGCAGGACGTACCACCGCACGACCTGCGCATTGCTATCGCGAAGGGGCAGCCCACGAATTTGAACCCAACGGTACACGCCATCGAAGCGTCTGATGCGCGCCTCGAAGTCGTATGGTTCGCCCGAACCGATCGCCCGCGTGAAGATCGGCCCCATGTGAGGCAGATCGTCCGGGTGCACTGTACCGTTCGTGCCCCATTCCTTCATCGCTTCGAGTGGCTGGCCAGTGAACGCGACAAGCTCCTGGTTGACGGAATCGACTTCGCCGCTCGGCGTTAGCACGGCGACCAGGCCTGGTATGGTGTCCAGGATCAGGAGCGACTCGCGCTCGAATTCGCGAAGGGCCTGCTCGGCGCGTTTGCGCTCGGTCAGGTCAACGACAAATGCCACGCCCTCGTCAGGCACTCCCTCGAACCTCGTGCCGCCGGTCAAGACCGGCACACGGGTGCCGTCCTTCTTGAGGAACTCTCGTTCCTCCGCCTTTTGCGCTCCGCCCTGCCTCAGATCTTCCAGCAAGCGAAGATCGACCTCACGCATTTCCGGCAGAGTGAAATCCGTCCAGCGCAGCCGAGCCGAGGCCAGATCCTCCCGGCTGTATCCGATGATGCGGAGAAACTCTTCGTTGGCGTCGAAGACTCGACCGTCGGCGTGCCAGACGAACATGCCAATGATGTTGGCTTCCATCAGGCGCCGGAACCTCGCCTGCCGCTCCTCGAGCTCGCGATAGAGCCGCGCGTTCTCGATCGAAATGGCGGCTTGAGAGGCGAGCAACTTGAGCAGCGCCATCCGACTCGGCGTGAAGACGCCGGGAGTCAGGCTGTTCTCTAGGTAAAGAACGCCGACCATCCGGGTCTGTTTGAGTAATGGGAGGCAGAGGACCGAACGCGGGCGGCGCCGGAGAATGTATGGGTCGCCAGAAAAGGAGGTTTCGGCCGACGCGTCGTGCACGAGCACAGTTTCTCTCGTGCGCAGCACGTAATGCAGAGCCGACTCCGGGAGATCCTCGGCAGTGACAACCGATTCACGCAACGTGACGGTGACGGCATCGCTTGCGATGGCGGCTTCGGCCTCGATTCGATAGCCACTACCGCGCGGAAAGAGGAGCAGGCCGCGCTCCGCACCTGCGTGCTCCACGCCCAGGCGCATGACTGTGGAGATGAGCGCCTCCGTATCGATCTCGCCCGACACTGCCTCCAGGACGCTGAGTACGGCGGCGAGATCGAGCTGTTCGACCGTCGTCTCCATCGTGCGCGTGGGATCCGCGCGCCGCCTCTCCTTCTGAAGGTGCGGATGCATCTCGTCGAGCTGCCGCACCTTCCCATCGGCCCCCCATTGCAGATAGCCGTACACGGCGTCCTGCAAATAGGCCTTCGCAATCCTGTCGAATCCGCGCGTGGTGTAGAACCGTGCGGCAAGCTCGATCGCCAGTGCCTCGTTGTGAACGAAGCCGCTGTGGCGCGCCGACCGAATGGCCCGCTCGTAAAGGCGCATCGCGTCGGGATCTCGCCCCTCGACGCGCGCTATTTCCGCGGCCACCAGCGCGGCGCAGTTCTCGAAGTTCTCCGGGCAACACTGCGCCCGTGCCTCGAGTTGCTGAAGATGCGCAGCCGCCGCGTCGAGGTGACGCCGTCTCTCATCGGGGGATGCGGAATCACACACTGCAGCGTGCGCCAGCGCGCTAAAAAGTTCGTGCTCAGCCACGTCGATCGGGCCCCACAACGACCACAAGAGGGCCTGTGCTCGATTCGAGGCATCGAGGGCGGCCGTGTAGTCCCCGGCGAGGAAGCGAGCGTGCGACTTGCGGATCCAATACGAACACTCGATGGTGAAGAGATGGGGCCGCGTCGCGAAATGCTCCTCCATCCGACGCTCATCGAATCGCGCGTCGTCCAATGAGCCTAACGAACGCGTCAGACCGCGGAGGCTTCGAATGAACGCGGCCTGGATCGCCGCGTTGTGGGCATAGTCAGCAAATGCCGCTTTTCGGCAGAATTCGATTCCGAAGTCGGCTTCTTTCTCGACATCAACGAGCGGCTCGCCCGCCATCAGCAGGTTCGAGACAAGCTCGCCACGACTGGCCACGGCCGATACACGATCGCCGGACCTGTTCCCGGCGGCGAAGGCGGTGCGGACCAACCCACGGCAGTTGGCGAAGTGTGTCACCCATGGCTGAATGCAGGCCGACAGGATGAGGCAGACGAACGCCTCGACTCGCCGCAGTCCTTTGCGTTCGACCAGGTCATAACCGAGCCGACCGAAGCGATAGCCAGCCTCGAAGTCGCCGAACTTCCAGCCGGCGATGAGCCCCAGGTATACGTACGCGATGCAGGAGCTATCACAATGGCCGCGCGCCAGACTGAGGTCGACGGCCGTGCACACGATCACGGTGACGAGATTCTTGTCCATGTACAGCGCACTCGGAGCGACCTTCGCCATCACGTCCATAAGTGCGCGCGACGCGAGATCGGTCATGACGGGCAAGGCTGCCACGTCTTCGATCCCGAGACCGTGGAGCCTGACGCCGACACGGTCGTATGCCGCTTGGGCATGTGCTTCAGTTGGATCTGCGGGAATCTCGAGTCCTGCGTCGCGCAGGCATCCCAGACACTCAGCGACAGCACGGGCAGGCTGTTGAGACGCGAAATGGAGATCAGCCAGCAAGCAGGACACTGCAGCTCGCTGGACCACGTCTCCCGCGAGCGACGCGAGTATCCGAAGGTGCGCTTCCGCGGACGCCAGATCGCCGGTGAGGAACTCACATTCGGCTCGATGGAGCTCCAGCTCGAAACGCAGGTCGTGACGCCGCCCCGAACCGCCGTTAGGCATCGCCGCAATCGCGGCGGTCAGATAATTCAAGGCCGAGCCCCAGGCTGCCGCGGCCTTCGCGCGCTTGCCGGCGGTCAGATTGAGCTCGGCCAACAGCTCACGCTCCTTTCGTGAGCGAATGGCGCTGGCGCCTCGGTTGAGGTGGCCAACGATGTCGAAAATGGCCTCGTCACGTTTGTCCTCTCGGATTCGTGCCGCGAGAAGCCTCCCGATCCGGAGGTGCGCCCGCGGACGCAACGCCCGCGGGATGAGCGAATACGACGCCTCTTGTACCCGGTCGTGCACGAACCGGTACGATTCGTTGGAGCGCACGATGAGCTCCAGGCGCAAAGCCTCCCACAGATCGGAATGCACCTCCTCCTCGGACTTCTCCAGATAGATCGCGAGCGTGGAAGTGTCGGCGGTGCTACCAAGTGCGGCCAAACCTTTCAAGGCATGGAGAGTCTTCGAGGAAAGCCGGTTCAGCTTCCCGACGATGAGGTCGACGACGTTGTCGGTGTAGCCTTTGGCCTGGATGGGCTTCACGTCCCACGACCAGGCCGCACTGTGAGGGTCGAAAACGATCAACCTCTCATCGGCCAAGACGCGAAGAAACTGATTCGCGAAGAACGGATTGCCGGCGGTCTTCTCGTAAACCAGCCGCGCGAGTGGCAGCGCCTGTTCGGGCCGACAGTGAAGTGCGTCTGCAAGCCACTCGGCTAGGTGTCCATCGTCGAGCGGTCCAAGCACGACCTCCTGCACAAACGCATCGCTCTCTCGTATTACGGCGAGCGCCCGAATCAGTGGATGCGTCGCGGCAACCTCGTTGGTTCGATAGGCGCCGACGAGGAGCAGATGCTGCGGTTCCGACTGGACCAGGATGTTCTCCAGGAGATCGAGCGTCGCGTCGTCCAGCCACTGCAGATCGTCGAGGAACAATGCCAGCGGATGTTCGGCGCGCGCGAACACACCGATCAGCCTGCGAAGGGCAGTCTGGAAGCGGGTCTTCGCGTCGGCCGGCGGGACCTCCGGAACGGCCGGCTGCTCTCCGATGATGAACTGGAGCTCGGGAACGAGATCGATGAGTAACGCACCGTTAGGTTCGAGGGCGCGACGAAGCTCGTCCCGCCACTTGCGCAGCTCTGCCTCAGGCTTGGACAGGAGTTGACGCGTCAGGCTCTGGAGGGCCTGGGCGATGGTGGCATACGGAATGTCGCGCTTGAGCTGATCGAACTTCCCCGAGGCGAACAGGCCGCGCGGCGGCACTAGCACCTTGTGGAGCTCGTTCACGACCGAGGACTTCCCGATACCGGCGTGGCCGCTCACGAGAACCAGTGAGGGCTTGCCGCTCGCAATGACCCTTTCGAAAGCGGCGAGCAGCGCTTGCGTCTCGCGCTCGCGCCCATACAGACGCTCCGGTATCAGCAGCCGATCAGGGACGTCGTACTCGGCGAGCGAGAACTCCTCAATGACTCGGTCGGTTTCCCAGCCCGCGAGGCAGCGTCGGAGATCACGCTCGACGCCGGCCACGGTCTGGTATCGCTCCTCCGGCGTCTTGGCCAGCAGCTTCATGATGATCGCCGAGAGCTGCGGCGGGAGATCGTTGACCCGTATGCTCGGCGGCACTGGTCTTCGCGCGATGTGGGAGTGGACCCACTCCAGTGGATCGGTCGCCGTGAACGGCAGGCTCCCGGTGAGCGCCTGGTAGAGCGTCACACCTAACGAGTAGAGATCGCTGCGCGAGTCGATCGACCGATTCATCCGGCCGGTCTGTTCAGGCGCCATGTGGGAGAGCGTCCCGGCGATGAGCTCGGGCGGATCGGGTGACTGACGCTCGCGCGGTATGCGGGACGCGACGCCGAAGCCCAGGAGCCAGACGCGGTCGTCCGTCGGATCGACCAGGATGTTGGCGGGCTTGATGTCTTTGTGGACGAGACCGCGCTCGTGGAGCCGGGCCAGCGCGGTCGATAACGCGGTGGCGACTCGCAGGAACCTGCCGACCTCCATTGGCCGCCCGATGAGGCGATCGAGCGGCTCGCCGTCATGGTACTCGAGCACCAACACTGTTTCGCCACGTTCACGCACAAGCTCCACAGGGCGCACAGCCCAAGCAGCGTCGACCTGGTCCTTCAGCTCATACTCGTGGGCGAGACGATCGAGGCTATCACGCGTCGGATGCTCGGCTGCGGGTACAACTGCCGTGTAGGGGCGACGCGTGCCGTCCGTGGTCTTACGCCAAATCTTGTAGAACCTGCGCTCGCCGTCCTCCCACAACGCTTCGGGAGAACCATCGACTCTGACGGCGTCGAGCCAGGAGGATTGATTCATCGCGGAGGGTGCCCGGGAACGGCTCCTTGTCTCCTCGCGATGATTATCTCCACCAGGACCCAGGGAAACAACCAATACCAAGGTATGCCCGAGTCCGGCTCGGACGTCCATTTGCTCGAGAGACTCAGCCCGGGGTGTTCTTTGGTCCGTTCAGCGGCAGCTCCACGGGCACTATCGTGCCACGCTCGTGTCGGGGGCGCACGTCGCATCGGCCTCCCATGTGCGCAGCACGTTCTCGCACGCCGCTCAAACCGAAATGCCCACGACGGGGGCTGCCTCCGCATCCTGCGGTAGCAATCCGCGTCCATCGTCGCGGATCTCAACTGAGAGGGCATGATCGCCGAACCCGACGTGAATCTCGATGCGGCGCGGCTCCGCAGGTTGCACGGCATTGGCCGTCGCCTCTCGGCCGATCCGGATGGCAGCGTCCTCCACGTCGCGCGGAAGTCGGCGACGGCGGCCTGCGGTCGTTAGGCACACGTCGATATGGGTTCCCGTGGTTCGTTCGCGCGCCATCGCCTCGAGCGCCGTGGCGACATCGTCGTTCGCGAGCTCGATCCCGCGCATCTCCCACACGCGCTCGCGCGCCTCGCGGAGCGATTCCCGAGCGAGCTGCTGGACGCGGACGATCGTGTCCGCCGCGACGTCTGGTCGTGTCGGAAGGGCCAGCTCCGCCGTCTTGAGCTGCAGCGTCACGCCCGCGAACCCTTGCAACAACGTGTCGTGCAGTTCCTGAGCGATACGTGCTCGCTCCGAGAGCGTGGCGTCAAAATGGGACTTGAGGGCCGCCTGCGACTGTAGATGACGCCGTCGCTGGATGAGACCCGCACCTGCCGCGCCGAACGCTCCGATCATCAGCACGACTGCGCTTCGGAATGCCAATGTCTGGTACCACGCGGGGAGCACCCGGAACGAGAGGCTCGCACCCGTTTCATTCCACACGTCATCGCCGTTACTCGCGATGACCCGAAAGCGATACGTGCCGGGCGACAGCGTAGAGTAGTACGCTCGCCGGCGCGTACCCACGTCCTGCCACGTCGTGTCCGAGCCATCGAGACGATAGCAAAATTGCACTCGCTCTGGCTTCGCAAGGCTTGTAGTCGTGTAGTCGATCTCGAGGGCGCGTGTTCGCGGTTGGATCGAAACTGTGTCCGACGATAGCTGCTCACGGCCGTCGCTGCGAACGGCTTCGATCAGCACCGAAGGGACCGGCCCCCACTGGCAGCTTTCGCGGATCGATGCTCGCGCCCGCAGTATCCGTCGCAACCCAGATTCGGCCATCGGCGGCGCGAGTAATTTGTGAGCCCTGAAAAGCATTGCCGCCGAGCGTTCCGGGCAACCCGTCGAGCGCATCAAACTGGCGATACGCTATCGCACGAGTCGAGTCTGCGAGAGCACGGTCTATCTCCCCGGGAGGAAACCGCAACAAGCGATTCTCCATCAGGAGCCACCATGCTCCCTCGTCATCTTCCGCCGCATCGTACACCGCCTGTCGGGGGAGTGACCGGCGCGGCGTTAGGGCTCGGAAATGTCGCCTTCGAATTTGGCTAAAGCCGCCATCCGTCGCAGCCCAGATGTTGCCGGCACGATCCTCGACTACGTGGTTGACGAGCCCGAGACCGATCCCTTCGGCCGCACCGAACAGTTGCAAGCGCTCATGGTCGTACATAACGACGCGGTTTCTCTGCGCGATTCACAGCCTGCCATGCGTGTCGGCCAAAAGGTTGCTCGCTACCCAGTTAGGCGGTGGTAGCTGTGCAACCTGGACGAGGCGATCGCCGGCCAGACGATAGAGCGTTCCCCAAACGCCCTCGAAGGCCCATACGACTCCGTCTCGGTCGACCACGGCGTCCGAGATCTGTAGCGGTTGCTTGGTCGCCTTCGGTTTGAGTCGAATGGAACAAACCGACACGCCTCCGCGAAGGGCGAGTGACGAACTACGGGGAACGCGATGGGCTAGCCACTGCGTTTCAGCTCGCGGAATCCGTTGACGGAACGCTGCTCGCCGCGACGACCAAAGGGCTCGCTCGGCCGTCGCGACACGTGGCGAACGGCGACGCCTCGATCACCGCGTCGAAGACGCCGCATTCCGCATTGGTCGCGAAGCGATTGTGAATGCGATCAAACACGCCGAGCCCAGGCGAGTCGACATTCTCGCGGAGTTCGAAGACACGCGCTTCCGTCTTTGTGTCTCGGATGACGGTCGTGGTTTTTCGCCCGAGGAAGCCGAAGAAGCGCGACAACACGGGCATTTCGGATTGACCGGCGCGCGCCAGCGGGCCGCGAGCATGGGTGGAAGTTGCGAGGTGCGCGCGCGGCTCGCTGGCGGAACGGTCGTCGTGCTCAGTTACCGCTGGAGAGAGCACTCGCGCGCTAGGCAGCCGACATCTCCCGCTTCCGGCTGACTGACGGCTGTTTGATGAATTCGAGGAGGTCAGCGTCGATAACGGCGGCTTGCGTTGTCGGCATGCCGTGCGGGAAGCCCTTATACGTCTTCAGCGTGCCGTTCTGCAGCAGCCTGACGGACTCCGGCGCCGAGTCGGCATATGGTACGATCTGGTCATCGTCGCCATGCATCACCAAGACGGGGACGGTGATCTTCTTCAGGTCCTCGGTAAAGTCTGTCTGCGAGAAGGCGACTATCCCGTCATAGTGCGCTTTTGCGCCTCCCATCATGCCCTGGCGCCACCAGTTCCAGATCACCGCCTGAGAAGGCGTCGCACCCGGGCGATTGTATCCGTAGAAAGGCCCAGCAGCCAGATCATAGTAGAACTGCGACCGGTTGGTCGAAACCTGCTCCTGGAATCCGTCGAATACGCTTTTGGGAAGCCCGCCCGGATTCGCGGCCGTCTTGACCATCAGCGGCGGCACTGCGCTGATGAGCACCGCCTTGGCGACCCGTCTCTCACCGTGGCGCGCGATATAGTGCACGACTTCACCGCCGCCAGTCGAGTGGCCGATGTGCACCGCGTGCTTCAAGTCGAGATGGTTAGCCAGCGCCGCGAGGTCGTCCGCGTAATGGTCCATATTGGGGCCTTCGGCGGTCTGGCTGGAGCGGCCGTGTCCGCGCCGGTCGTGGGCGATCACGCGGTAGCCGTTGTTGAGGAAGAACATCATGTGGGTGTCCCAGTCATCGGCCGACAATGGCCAACCGTGGCTGAACACAATCGGCTGTCCCGAGCCCCAGTCCTTGTAATAGATCTCGGTTCCGTCTTTCATGAAGATCGTGGGCATAGTGATATCCTCTTGAGGCGTCAATCGCGCTCTCGGTTACCTAACGGCCCTCACCGCTCCGGGTGAGCGAATGATTGCGAGCCAATCTCTCGCGACCGAGGACGCCTGGCCATTACATGATAGTATCAATCCGCGTTGTCGTTAGGCATCGCGGCGAATCGCCGAGGTCGTCAGGATCCAATCCAGAGGGAGCTATCCGGCGTCGCCCGGATTTCATTGATTGGGAGGACCGGCAACGCCTGCGACCGCGGCGGTTGGAATTGCTCGACGCGAACGCCGTCGAATCGATACAGTCCGAGGGCGCTGGCGATCCACAGCACGCCATCCACCGACTGGGCGAGCGAGCTGATGTACGATGGCGCGCCGTCGCGGACTGACCAGGCGGCGTGGTCGAGCTGCTCGATCGTTAGGCGCGCAACCTGAGCCTGCACGCCTGGCACCGCGGCCAGCGCGAACGCCCAAACGACCGCCGAGCGTGCGCCAAACACTGACATGCCATCGATTCTAGGGGACTCGGACAAACACGCCAGATCGCGTCCAATGACGCGAAGTTGCCTATTGAGCCACTCGTCCCGCGGCGGTTCCATCCTGGTCGGCCAGCTTCGCCCAGCAGCTCGAACCGGAGTTCGGCCTCCCTGGCTTGCACCCTTCATCGCCGCCGCGATCCGATCTGGCGCGCCGCACGTTCAGCGTCTCGAAGCCTCGGTCCACGGATGTCATTCGAGCTCGCCTAGCCAGCGTAGCGCAGACAGGCTTGGGAGAAAGAAGTACTCGCCACCCTTGAGCACGTTGAACGTATCGATCCCGTGAATGCGCCGCCTAGCGGGCTCCTTCGGAATGGTGAACGTGCCGTCTTTCTCCTGGAGCCCGATGATCGGGTCCCGCTCGCTACCCGCTCCGATGAAATCGCCGTCGTTGATCCACTCCTTTTGCAGGAACTCCATGGTGGCCATCGCCTTCGCGCTCATGAACAGGAAGATGGCGCCACGCGGCACTTCGTCATCGGCCAGGGACACGGCGTTCTTGTCATACGGCGGCCCATACGTCGTGCCGCGCCGGATGAGGCGATGCAGGTTGACATCGGTCAGGCGGGCGAGCTCCGTGTCGCGCGGATTCATCCGCCGAATGTGGCTGCCGAACGGTACCTGGCGGCCGTGCGGATCATTCGCGTAGGTGAAGTCGTTGTTCCGCTGCGGGTCCTTCCCGATGGCAGGGTTGTCGACGTTAGGCGCCAGCGTCAGCGGCGCTCCGCTGCGCCACCGGCCAACGAGCTTCGCGGCGACCAATTCCCGCTCTGCCTCGGTCTTGCCGTTCGCCTGAAGAAATCGATTGAAGGCACCGACGCGCGTCTGGTACTTGCGCAAACCGACGTACGTCCCGTTGCGACCGAGAATGTCGGGCGAGGGCATAGGCAGAGGGACACCGCTCTCGCCCGGGTACCCGAGGATGAATTCCCCGGCCTTGATCGGCCGACCCTGACCGGGGAACGGATCGACACCACTGCCCTCGATCGGCGGTTGGTCGATGCCGTCCTTGTAGCCCAACGGGTTGAGATCGCCCGGTTGCGCGCCGAAGTCCTGCGATGCCAGAAGGGTCACACCGGAGAAGCCTTCGTACTCGTCGCGGGCGATGGCGAGAACGCGGCGGTGCTTTTCCTCGGAATCGGTGAAAGCGCTCACGCCGATGTGGACTTGCCCCGTGCCAAACGGCGCATCCCAATTCTTCGGATCGTTGACGCCTTCGTCGTTCAGCTCTCGGGCTCGCGCGGCCATTCCAACGCGAAACGTCTCTGGAAAACTCTGCAGGGATTCCTCGGGAACGCCGAGCGCCTTCAGGCCTGCATAGCTGATCGCGATGTCCATCCAGGCATTGGCCGCGATTCGCCAGCCGGTGGCAGAATCGACATAGGGTATGATGCGACGGAGAAACGCGCGGCCCGCCTTGGGATCGTCGACGCGCAACAAGACGTGCGTCCCGAAGTACGGCGCCGGTCTCGGTCTCAACACGGTCGCCTGGATCTCATGCAACTCGAGCGTCGGCACGCTCGCTGAAATAATTTCGCCGACAGGTTCCGTAACGGACGACATGATGGCACCCATGGACTCGTGAGCAATGATCGAACGATCAGCTCGAAGCCGCCGCGGGTCGATTGCACGAAGGTGTCGGTGAGATAACCGACACGACCAATACCAATGGGTGATAGGCCTCGCCCTCGCACATCGTTAATCTCGACGACATTGGAAACACAGACAGGAGTAGGCGAATGTCGAGCGCGTCCACGTTTCTGCGCGACCTCCTGTCGCTGACAAAGCCACGGGTCATCTCGCTGCTCCTGGTCACCACCATTGCGCCCATGTTCGCGACGGAGCAGCGCCTGCCGTCGTGGTCGCTCGTGGCGATCGTAGCCCTGGCCGGCTATCTCATGGCTGGTGGCGCCAACGCCATCAACATGTGGTTCGACCGGGACATCGACGGGCGGATGGCGCGCACCAAGTGCCGGCCGGTGCCGACAGGACGCGTTGCGCCACCGGTGGCACTCGCGTTCGGCCTCGCGCTCGCCGCCATGGCGTTCTGGCTCTTCTGGCACCTGGTGAATCCGCTGAGCGCCTGGCTCGCGTTAGGCGGCCTCGTGTGGTACGTGTTGGTCTACACCATGTGGCTCAAACGCTCGAGCCCGAGGAACATCGTCATTGGCGGGGCAGCCGGCGCCTTTCCCGCCCTGGTCGGTTGGGCGGCCGTAACCGGCCACCTCGACCTCACGGCCATCTACTTGTTCGCCATCATCTTCTTCTGGACACCGCCCCACTTCTGGGCGCTCGCGCTCATCAAGCAGCGCGATTACGCCAAGGTCGGTGTACCGATGCTGCCGGTCGTTGTGGGCGACCAACGCACAAAGTTCGAGATGCTGATTTACACCTTGATGCTCTTTCCCATCACGCTCATGCCGGTGGCGTTCGGAGCATTCGGCTGGTTCTACGCGACCGCCGCCGCAGTGCTCGATGCCACATTGCTATGGTACTGCCTTCGACTCTGGACTCCCGCCGCTACCCCACGAGCGTGGAAACTGTACCGCTATTCGCTGGTATACCTCTTCTTGCTGTTCCTGGCCATGCCGCTCGATCGGTACGTCGCACCAGTCTAGAAGAGCGATGCCTAACGGGATTCACCGATCTCGAGAGGCTGTTGGCTCGGAATCGAGAACGCGAATGTCGCGCCCGCATCGTCGTTCGCCGATGCCCAGATCCGGCCTTGGTGACGCTGAATGATATTGCGACTGACCGATAGCCCCATTCCCATACCGTCGGGCTTCGTCGAGTAGAACGGATCGAACAGTTTGTTCGCGGTGTCGGGATCGAGCCCCACTCCCACGTCGCGCACCGTCAGGCTGACATGATCATCGGGAAGGCGTTGGGTCGTGACCACTAACAGGCGGGGACGATCCTCAACGGCGCTCATCGCGTCAGAACCGTTGCGCATCAGGTTCAGGATCACCTGCTGGAGCTGAATGCGATCGCCCGTGATTGGCGGGAGATCCCCCGCCAGCTCGGACTCGAGCGTGATACCGTTTCGCTGAATGTCGCTCAGCGAGAGCGCAATGACCTCTCGCGTGGCTTCGTTCAAATCGAACGACTCGAGCGTGAACTCCTTTTTGCTGAACAGGGAACGCAGTCGTGCGATGACCTCCACGGCGCGATTGCTATCCCGAACTGCACGCCTGAGCGTCTCGCGCGCACCCTCGACATTCGGCGGATTTGCATCGAGCATCCGGCGACACGTGCTCGTGTTGGCGATGATTCCGGCCAGCGGCTGATTGACCTCGTGCCCGATCGACGCCGCCAGCTCCGCGACGGCGGCGGCCTGGGCGGCGCGCGCCATCGTGATCTCCAACTCACGCAACGCCTCCGAGGCCCGCTGCAGCTCGTTGTTCGCCAGCCACTGGTCAGTCATGTCCATGGTCGCGCCAATGAACTCGACCAGATTGCCATCGTCATCGAGCACTGGATGACCAGTGGCGTATTGGTACACAATGCTGCCGTCGGGGCGCACGATGCGAGAACCGGCACGATATTCGGTGCCGTCGCGTACAGCTTGCGCGAACAGCGCCTGAATTCTGTCGCGATCGTCCGGATGGATGCGGTTGACCCAAAACTCCAGCTTGGAGCAGTCCTCGCCAGGCTGAACGCCATAGATCCGCTCCAGCTCCGGCGAGGTCTCGACGAGGTTCGTCGCGACGTCGTAGCGCCAACCGCCGGTGTGGCTCACGCGCTGAACCTCGAGAAGAAACCGCTCGCTCTTTGTGCTTTTGAGTCCCACGCTCGTCTCACTCGCTCGGAGCGCTGCCTCGACGAGTGCCGCCTCACGCGCGGCTTGGTTGCGGTCTTCGATGTCCTGCGCAACGACGAGCCATCGGAGGTGTCCGTCGGCATCGTGGCGCGGCGCCGCTCGCATGTCGAACGCGCGGTGTGCGCCGTCACCACGGCGCAGGCGACACTCGAACTGGAAATGCTCTTGGGCCGCTGCGCCGCGTTCCCAGATGACCGTGACGCCGGCGCGATCGTCGGGATGGATGACGTCCGCGGTCAACCAGTGCGCCAGATCATCGAGCGGTCTGGCGAAATACTCCAGCGTGCAGCGGTTCGCAAACTCCAGACGTCCGGGCGGATCGACGACCATGACAGACACCGGCAGATCGTCGAGGATCGACTGCACGTCGTCGACCGGCCTGCACGATGCCTCCATACGGAGCGAGTCTGCGGGATGGTCACCGTCGGCCAAGCGGGCTCCTCATGCCGCATAACGTAAACGCGCCACATCGATTGACGACACGCGTGAGTGGTCGTCAGGAATTCCAGAAGTCCTGATTCGCGACAAGCCGCAGGGAGGTCAAGTGATACGAACGTATCGAGTGGGGCGCGGGATGCGCATGACCGATAGTCGTCATCCGGCGGGTTCGGCGTATAAGGGAGTTGGCTCGCGGACCGAGCGACGTGATGCACCATCGTTGACTCGATTCGTCGCCGGAGACAGCAGCCGGACGGTGAGCAACACGGCCGGGACCAGATACGCCAGCGACATCGGGACCCACATGACGACGCCCGCCAGCACCTGATCACCCAGAGCGGCCGCGACACCGCCTTTGTCGTGCAATTCGTACAGCGGATACAGCACGCGATCCGAGAAGGTGAAAATCGCTGCGAGCATGGTGTTCTGCGCGTCAGCGATCAGGAGGTACGGAATCATCGCACCGCTCGGCCAACGAGGACGGGTCGGCCAAGGCTGCACGACGGGATACCAGAAGAGGACTCCTGCCACGAAGAACGATGCGTGTTCGACGAGATGAATCGCGGGTACGCGAAGGGCGAGTTGGTACAGTTCCGGCGAGTGCCAGCTCCAGAAGGCCACAGAGCTGAGGAGCAGACCGACGAGCGGGTGGGTAAGTGCGTGCAACGCACGCCGGAGCAAGCGCCAGCGGAGCGGAGCCACGACGGTTCGGCGAAGTGAATTCGGAAGACCGCGCAGGAGTGGCAGCAGCGGATCGCCGAGCAGGAGCAATGCCGGAGACACGGTGAGCAGTACGATATGCTGCACCATGTGAGCGCTGAGCAACGTGTCTGCTGCCTCGTCCAGCGGTGAGGCAAGAGCGACCCACAGGCAGCCGAGTCCACCCAGGAAGCACGCAAGTCGTGAAGCCGCAGACCGTCCCGGCATTCTGCTTCCATAGTGACGCCAGCCTGCCGTATAGATCGATCCGCCTAACGCGAGGCCGATCGTCATGACGGCTGGCCCGGCCAACTCGAGGGGCAATTCAACGTGCAACAGCATCAGCGAGAATCGCGGTCGTACGGCTCGGCATAGAGTCCGCTCGCCTCGACGCCAGCCCGCAACGCCAGCGGGAGTCGTTGTGCCGTTTCGATCCGCTCGACGCGGGACACCACCCACCCGGCGACCACGCCGAACGCAATTTGCGACGCGATGAGCCAACTCCACTCGATGCGCTCGTTCAGCAGAGGATTCACAGCTCGCAGCAACGACCACGTGATCCCGGACATCAGCGCCGGCAAAAGCAGTCCGCCGGTGACCATTGGACGGCGGCTGAAGATCGGGAGGAGCGCGGCGTACAGGATTCCGACGAGTAAGGAGAGACCCAGGTGCACAAGCGACCCAAGTACGAGCCCGTCGCGGCTGAACCGTGCGAGATCATCAGAGCTTGCCGCCGTGAGCCGAGCCGAGCCGGCCGCCGCGACTAGATTGATGGGATACCAAATGCTGCCGTGCGTGACCAGCCCGAACACACAGCCCACGATGGCCATTGCCGCGCCACCGGCGAGCCCCGCCTTGACTCCGGCCGAGTAGGGGTACACCTCGAATGGCAGATGCATGCGGTGTCCCTCCGCGCCAAGTGCGGGGCACGGCACCTCGCGGGCTGCAGGCGCAGCGTGGGCGTGCTCGACCACTGACACGATCTCCTCGTGCTCCACCGGAAGCACGTTGCGGAACCACCCCACACACCCCAGCACCACCACAGCGCTTCCGATGACGGCGAGCAGCGGATGCATCAGGTAGCCTGCGCCAAGGAGTGTGACGCCTAACGCGAGCACCACTGGCCAGGGCGTTGGCGCCGGGAGAGCAATGCCGCCGTGGGACGACGGATTTTCCATGGGTAATCTCCTCGCGCGCTAGCGGCCCACTACGTACACGACCGTCACGACGACGATCCAGACGACATCCACGAAGTGCCAGTACGTGCTGATCACGTCAACGCGTTCGGCATGCTCGGCACGCACCCGCCGCATGAGTCCGAAGGCGGCAACGATAATGAGCATCCCCATCCCCGCGATCACGTGCGATGCGTGGAGGCCAACGAGCGCGTAATACGTGGAGCCGAACAGGTTGGTGCGGAGCGTTAGATGGTGCACCGCGATGAGCTCGTACCACTCGCGTGCGGTGCCATAGAGAAAGCCAGCGCCGAGGAGGATGGTCGCGAGCCAATACCGCATGAACGTGGCGGTCGCACCGCGCGCCAGAGCACGCTTCGCGGTGTGAATCGTGAGACTGCTGGAGAGCAGGCAAACCGTCATCACGACCGGGAAGTGCAGCACCTCGCGTGGCGTCGGCCCCGTTAGGCTCCGGCCGATATAGTAGAGGTACGCGGAGACGAAGACCGCGAAAATCGCGCTCTCGGCCAAAATGAAAAACAAAATGGCCACCGGTCCGCGTCGCGGCAGCGTCCACGGCACAGTCGCTGGGGACACCGGTATCGCAGTCATCGACGTGTCCCCCCGTTCATTCGTAATGCCAGTCGGGATCCTCAGGATGCTTGAGGTCCCAGAGCGGACGCCGGCTACCGACCATCGGCAGCCCGGCAAAGTTGTAGACGGGCGGCGGAGAACTGGTGGCCCACTCGAGGGTCCACGCGTCCCACGGATCGTTACCCGCGGCCGCGCCGCGCCGGAATGATCGGATGAGGTTCCACACGAAGCAGGCGCCTCCCGCCAGCTGAAACGCGACACCGATGGACGAGCTCAGGTTCCAGATCTCGAGGCCGCGCTCGGGCAAAAACGTGTAGACCCGGCGAGGCATGCCGAGCATGCCCGCGAAGTGCTGCGGAATGAAGGTGAGATTGAACCCGATCACGAACAGCCAGAAGTGCCACTTCCCCAGGCGTTCGCTCAGCATCCTGCCGGTCGCCTTCGGGTACCAGTAGTAGACCGCGGCGAAAATGGTGAACAGCAGGCCGCCTACCAGCACGAAATGGAAATGCGCGACCACGAAGTACGTGTCGGTGAGCTGCCAGTTGAAGGGAACGACCGCCAGCATGACACCCGTGATCCCCGCGACGAGGAACTGGATCAGGAACGCAATCGCAAACAGCATGGGCGTTCGGAGCTGGATGCGGCCGCCCCACATGGTACCGAGCCAGTTGAAGAGCTTGATGCCGGTCGGGATGGCCACGAGTCCGGTGGAGATCGCGAAGAAGGTATTTGCCGCTGGCGACATCCCGACCGAGAACATGTGGTGGGCCCACACGCTGACGCTGATGAATCCGATCGCGACGGTCGCCGCGACCATCACGGGGTAACCGAAGATCACCTTGCGGGAGAACACCGGAATGATCTCCGACACGAAGCCGAAGCCCGGGAGCATGAGCACGTAGACCTCGGGGTGCCCGAAGATCCAGAAAAAGTGCTGCCACAGGACGGCGGAGCCACCGGCCTGCGTGTCGAAGAAGTGGGCGCCTAACGCGCGGTCGAGCAAGAGCAGAATCAGCGCCGCGGTGAGCGGGGAGACCGCGACGAGGATCATGCACTGTACCACCAGCGTGATCCACGTATACAACGGCATCCGCCCGAGCGTCATGCCTGGGGCGCGCATGGAGAGAATCGTCGTCGCGATGTTCACCGCACCGGCGATGCTGCCGAATCCGACGATGATCAACCCGATGACCCAGTAATCCGTTGCCTTCCCCGGCGAATACGACGGCTCGGTCAGCGGTGCATAGGCGAACCAGCCCACGTCGGGACCTCCGGCCCCGCCAACGAGAGCGGGCGTCAGGAAGCTGGCGTTGAGCAACAGGCCGCCGAAGCAGGTCACCCAGAACCCGAAGGAGTTCAACCGGGGGAAGGCGACGTCGCGCGCCCCGATTTGAAGCGGGACCAGGTAGTTGGCGAAGCCGGCGAGGATGGGCATCCCGACGAGGAACACCATCGTGGTCCCGTGCATGGTGAACAGCACATTGAACGCATGGGCCGAGACGACGTGGTTATTCGCCACGGCGAGCTGCAAGCGGATGAGCGTCGCCTCGATCCCACCGACAACGAGGAATCCGAGGGCGAACACGATGTACATGACGCCCAACTGCTTGTGGTCCACCGTCACGGCCCAATCGCGAAGCCTGTTGAAGACGGAAGGCACGTCCTTCTCTGTGGGCGCAGTAAGCGGGATCCCGGTCGCCGTCATATGTGTCCCCCGTGATCAGCGCAGCGTCAGGAGATACGCCACGAGCTGATCGACATACTGGTCGTCGATCTGCATTGCCGGCATCAGCACCCCGTGCTTCAGGTCGTCGGGGTTCCGGACCCAGGCGCGAAGGCGGTCCCGGACGTTAGGCGCCGCGCCGGATCCTATTGTTGCGCGCGACATGAGATGGGTGAGATCCGGTCCGCTTTTGCCAGTCGCGGCCGTCCCCGCCACCGTGTGGCAGCTGGCGCACACCGTGCCGAGAAACACGCGCCGACCAGCGGCGGCAACCGGATCCGCCGGCGCCGTGGCCGCTGCCTGGCGCTGCTGCTCCACCCATCGCGCAAACTGCGCCGGCGGCTCGGCGACGATGCGCAACAGCATGAGCGTGTGCTGGGTCCCGCAGTATTCGGCGCACTGTCCCAAAAAGGTGCCTGCCTCTCGCGGCTCCACCCACATGTGGTTGGTCCGATTGGGGATCAGGTCGGTCTTGCCCGCCACCCTCGGGACCCAGAAGCTGTGCGCGACATCGGTAGACTCCAACGTCAGGTATGTCGGCAGCCGAACCAGGGAATCACTGACCGGCACATGAAGCTCGTTGGCCGTGACCACGCCGAGCTTGGGATACCGAATTTCCCACCACCATTGGCGCCCGATGATCGTGGCTTCGACAGCGTTCGCCGGCTGTGGCGCAGCCTGGACTTCGTGAATCACGCGGCCGGTCGCCAGCATGAGGATGACGACGAGGATGACAGGCACCGACGTCCACGCGGCTTCGATTTGCGCACTCCCGTACACCTGAGGTGGCTCGGAGGCATGCTCTCCCGGGCGAGCGCGAAATCGCACCACGCTGTACGCGACGAGCCCTCCGACCACGACGAAGACGGCGAGGCTCAGGGCCAGAACCATCCTGGCCAGGCTTGCTTCCTTCATCGCCGGCGTGGAAACCGGCGCGAAGATGCTCGAAACCGTATCGGCCGCTTGCTGAAGAGTGAGCACCGACTGGCCTCCAGCCGAAAAACTTGGGAGCCATGCAAAGGGCGGTGAGGCGAACGCGCCGCACGCCCAATAGTCGTCGATGCGACTCCGCCGCTCCATTGAACAATGGTATTGGTTCCCCACCGTTAGGCTGCCGCTCCGCGGTCGACGTTCGATACCATCGTGTCATGGACGTCCCGCTCAGCCGTCAGTTAGGATCTCACGGAGCCTAACGACCATCTTCGCGACCGACCCATTTGTGCTGCGCCGAGCCCCACGACCGTCTGAACTCCATCGATGGCCGAACGCGCGGCTCGTATTCACGGCCGCCTGCGTTCCGGTCGTGTGGTTCTCCGAGCCGCTGACGCTCGGCGCGCAGGCGGCGCCTTCACCCGTCACCTTCAGCTCCGATTCGTGGCGCTTCACCCTCGGCGGCTATTTCAAGCTCGACCTCATCCACGACTTCGGCCCGACCAGCTCCCCTGATGTGTTCGACCCCCGCGCCATTGCCGTGGATGACGGCAAGGGGACCAACACCCGAATCCAAGCGAGGCAGACACGTCTCTCGCTCGGGATGGAGGGCGCGGTCGAGGGGAAGAATCTTGAGCTGTTCCTCGAGGGCGACTTCTTTGGAGCGGGAAACACGTTCCGTATGCGCCACGCGTACGCGCAATACGGCGGATTGCTGGCCGGGCAGACCTGGACGACGTTCATGGACGAGCGGAACATTCCGCCGACGATCGACTTCGAGACGCCACTGGCTGCGCCCCTCGCTCGGCAAGGGCTCCTGCGGTTCACCACCGCGCTCTCGAAGCGCAGCGATCTGGCATTCGCCATCGAAGAGAGCGCCCCGGAGGTCGTGATCCCGCCTGGCGTGCAGGGAACCAGCGAGAAGACCCTGCCCGACTTCACCGCCCGGTTCCGGTTCACGGGAAGTCGTGGCCATGTACAGCTGTCGGGGTTCGTGGGTCGCACGGGATTCAGATACGACACGGGAGGCACGAGCGACCTGACGATCGGCGGCGTCCTGGCCTCTGCTCGACTGCATCTATTTGTACGTGACGTGGCCTACGCCGAAGTCGCGTACGGACCGGGACTGGGCCGCTATCGCGGTGCCGCGAGCGCGGCGCTCGATGCCTCCGGCCGACTCGAGACGGTGGACGTCGTTGGCGTCACGGCCGGATACCAGCACTACTGGGCGGAGCGGTGGTCGTCCAACGCGGTGGTAAGCCCGGTGTGGGTGCTGAGCGAGCTCGCCGATCCGACAACGTCGACGGACAATCTCAACTACGCCGCGTTGAACCTGCTGTACTGGTTTCTCAAACAGCGTGCCTGGATCGGCGGTGAGTACCTGTACGGCCGGAGGGAGCTGCAGGACGGGGCACATCGCTCCGCGCAGCGCATCCAGATCGCGACCCGCTTCAACATCCTGAAGTAGCGTCGTTAGGTCCACTCACCGGGCGACGCTACTCGCCCCAGCGGCGAGCCGAACGGCGGGCAAGACGTTAGGTGAAGCAGAAGTCGCTCAGGTCGATGGCGACCATCAGCAGGTCGCGCACGGGTCTCATATCCGGGCCCCGAATGTAGGCGCGCCGCCTGCCGGGCATTTTGAAGCCTTGGGCCTCGACTATCTGGTCCACGTACTGGGCCGTGAGAAAGGAACCAGCTACCTCCACTTGGTAATCGTGGCGGCGCAGCAGGAAGTCGTCGCCGAAGTAGAAGTCCTGTTCTAGACTGTGGCTGGCATACTGGCTCGGGAAGCGCGCCCTTAGTCCGCGCCATACCTCATTGCCTTCGCTGATGGGGTCGATCTCACGGACCTCGAACCCCGGGAGCGCCATGAAGAAAGGAGTCGTCAAGTAGGTCCACAGCGCGTAGCCATTGAAGTACGCGCGATGGAGCGGATCCCAGGGCGTGTTCATCGTGTGGCCGTAGAACGAGGCCCGCGGGTTGTCCCGCTCCCGCACGACCTCGCCGTCGATCGTCTCGATTGCCACGCGATCAGGACGGAAGTTGGTGCGCCAGTTGGGCTGACCGAAATGGGTGACGGACGCGAATTCTTCCCGCAGCGATACTGTCTCCTGTCTCGGTGACGGATCCTGGATGAGGCCCTTGAGCGCCCACAGACCGCCGCCGGTCACGATCTGCGCGCGGACTGTGCTGAACGTGTTCCAACGTTTGAGTCCCCCGTGCGACTCCAGGACGTTAGGCAGAAGGTCATTCATGGCTTGGCCGAGTTGTCGTTTTCGGGTGCATGATGCTTAGAACGGAAAGCCCAGCCCCACGTAAAAGACCGTCTGGTCGTGACTCTTCGTAATGCCGGTCGACACGGTGTTCGCGCGGTCCAGAAGCGCCGCCCACACACCGCCGCCCACGCCCGAATGCCACCCTCCGGGTGAGCTCCCATCGACGTAGACGCGCCCCGCGTCAGCGTTGCCGAAGATCCCCCACAGCGCGGGAAACAATCCCTGCGTGCGCGCGAGCATGAGTGTTGCGATGCCACTCGCGTGCTTGTGTCGGTCTCGGGACGGGGACGCGCCATCCAGTCGCCAGCTCTTCGTCTCTCGCTCGAGAAACGTCTCCACCAGAAGACGCGTTTGCTCGGAGTGCTCTGTCTCGACCACGATATACCCGAGTCGATGCAGCGCCGGCGGTCTCTCACGCATTCCCAACGGCGCGGTCCCGTTGCCCTCGGCCGCCGTTGACGCCGAGCCCTCCACGGAGGCCTCGGTCGAATCGTGATGGTGGTGATTGTGCCCGTGTCGCGGGTTGTCGTCCTTCACGAGACCAGCCCTGCTCCGATGCTCGACCCGTGCCTTCCACAGCAGGAGTAGCGTGATCGACAGCAGCACCGAGATCACGACGCCAACGTCCAACTCGTTCGATCCGGCGGCTATCCCCACCGCGATGGCACCGAGCAGATAGACGGCGTCGTTCGAGTCCTTGAGTGAGCTTCTGAAACGAACGGCGCCCACCACCCCGGCAAGGCTCAGTGCACGGGCCAGGCTGCCTTGAACGACGACCATGATCCCTGCGATCGTGGCTGACAGGAACACGATGCTGAAGAGGACGGACGAGTCGAACTCGTGCGGGGGCCTGGTGCGGAGGTAGATGAACGCCAACGGCAGACTCAGAAGGACTGCCCCGACCATCGCGGCGGTCGCGACCAGCATTCGCTCCCAATCCCACGCGACGACGTCCTGCACGCGGCTGAAATGACTCCGAATCGGTTGGTCATCCCGGAAGGACACTGTGGATTGTGGCGACACCCGCTCCGTAGGAGTCGGCAGCGGCGTCGAGGTCGCCGATTGAAGTCCGACAACGGTCAACCGTTGTCCTTCCTGAGCGCCAACGGTGATCGGAGCCGCCCACAGCGGAGCGCATGCGCACACGAGTGTGCCTGCAGCTATGACAGGTGACATCGAATCACTCCTTTGGTGATATCGTACGATGCGCACCTCCGCAGTGGAATTCGATTACACGAACGTATTGCCGGTCACGACCCCCAGGGGTAGAACGCAATATTGCCTAACGCAGCGACCTGCCGGTCTCAGGCGTTAGGCAATGCTTCCGACGCCGTCTCGAATCGCCGTTTCACCCACCGCCCAGAATTGGGCGACGGATCAGGGCCGGCATGACGGGGATCACCTCCAGCACCAGCCTCGCCTGGTCTCCGTATGTCTGCTGGCTGACGACCGAGTACTCTACGCCGAACTGGAACTTGACGGGGAGTTTGCCCATCCGAGTGGTTTTCGCGACTAGCAGGCTCACGGGCACGTTCCACTTGTTGTCGGTGGTGGCCCTGGCGTCGTAGGTGATGGTCGGGTTCATGCCGAACTGCCAAGCGTTAGGCAGGTTGACCCAGGCGAAGTAGAGCAGCTGGAGAAAGCTGGCGTCCTGTTCGCCGGGCTCACGGTCCCCGTGCGTTCCGACCCCGAAGTAGTACTGGCCAAACACCCCGAAGATCGCTGCCTTCGAGCGGTAGCCTACGACCGCGGCCGGACCGATGCCCCATTGGTCGCGACCAAAATCATCGTCGGTGGCAGTCGGAAACAGGAAGGCGGGCCCCGCGCCGACGATCCAGTTTCCCGTCGGCGGCGCGAGAACCATCGGCAACTGGATGTCGCCCAGTCCACCCTTCCGATCGAAGCTGTTGAGACCTGTCGGAACCGCCTCACTGAAGAGAATCGGGATGGTGGGTCGCGTGATGAGGTTCCACCGTTTCGCTCCATGGCCGTACAGCGGCACCGGCAGGATAGGCTGGAAGATCATCATGGCCCCTGTCTTCGAGTCGCCCAAATTGACGTTGCCGTCGGCGAAGCCGAGCTCGAAACGCGCGAACATTGCCCATACATCCGAGACTGGATTCGAGAGCCGCTTGCCGGTCTCGGCCAGCGCGCTTCCTGCCTGGGGCTCCTGTCCGCCAACTGCTGCTGCGAATGACATCCACGCGAGCAGACTCACCGCAACAAGATGAGATCGCATTCCTGTGGCTCCCCGCGATTCCGTTTTCATGGTCTCTACATCCCGCGCCATTAAGGCTTGTAGTGTTCGGTCGAGACGGTCTGCAGAGCTTCCGCCGAGTTCTCGACCACTATTTGACTGATCTGGGTGACCGGCGTCCGGTCGGTGAACTTGGGAATGTCCGCCTTGATCTCCGCGGCGTGCGGGCCCATCGACGACTGGTACGACTCGAGCGAGTCGCAGATCAGGTGGCACATCGCGACGTACGGCGCGCCGGCCGCCAGCTCCTTGTCGATCGTGTAGTACTTCAGTGCCTCACCCATGCTGCGCTTGATAAGCGGCAGGTGGTTCTCGCGGTAATAGTCATGGTCGAACCGCGTTCCAGGGCTTTGTGGGTACATCACGCTGACCTTGATCATTGGTTTTCTCCCGTGTTAGGCACGCTGGCAGCGGATGCTGCAGCGTTGCAGGCTTCCTCTTGCTCGCTCGAGGCCGTGGCGTTGTTGGCTTGTGCCTCGATCGCAAGCAACTGTGTCACCGCGCGTCGGGTCGGTCGATTCGCGACATTGGCGCGCGCGAGTGCGAGCGCTCGATGCCTAACGTTCCCGCTGCCGGCGTAGAACTCCGCGGCATGATCTGCAAACGCGAGCAGATGTCTCTCGAGCAGCGCTTCGAAGCCGGCGCGGGCGGCCTCGAGCTGTGTCTCGGCCTCGTCGAACCGCTCCTGTGCGATCAGCACGTCCGCGAGGCGCCAACGGACCTCGGGATCGCCGCTCCCAAGCGCCCGCCGGAGCAGCGCCTCGGCATCGCGAAGGCGGCCTTGCCCTGCGAAGATCTCCGCCAGGTGCACCCGCGCCCTCACATAGCTCGGCAAGTACGCGATGGCCCGTCCATACCAGAGCGCCGCAAGATCCGGCTCCGGTTCGGACGCAAGCTCTCCCCACAACATGCCGAGCTGAAAGCAGACCCACGCCAGCGGGAACGGCGAGACGTCGTCGAACGAGTAGAACGCCTGACGATAGACGGCATCCGCCTCCGAGAAACGCTGCAGATCGACGAGCACGGCACCGAGCGTTGCCAGATCCTCGGGCCGACCGCTTGTCTTGGCGATTCGGCGACGCGCAGCAAGCACCGCGTCGAGGTCCACGCCGCAAGCCTGATCGATTGTCAGCGAGTGGCGCTCGATTGCCTCGGGCGGTCCGCCCATCAGAGCGGCCGCTGCGAGGTGGCCGCGGGCATCGTCGAACCGATGCATCGTGGACGCGACTTCGGCATGCACGAGCGCCGCGCGAAACGAGTGGTCCACGCGTGCGAATTGCGACGCGATCGCGTCCAGACGATCCAGTGCGTTCAGATCACCGAGAAATTGCGCTGCGAGACGCTCCCTTTCGACCACCGTCTCGGCGGCGCCCGGGCGACGCGTGTCCTCAGCGAAATGTGCCCACGCCCGACGGCGCGCGCTCTCGAGATTGATCGCGGCGATCTCCCCGTCGGTCGCCGATGGACCGGTACGGGCAAGCACAGGGTTTCTCAGATTCGTCAACCCGAAGACATCTGTAAAGTCGGTCTCGGGATCGCCAATCGACCGTGGACCGTCGACGTGATCGGACATCGGTAGCCTCATTCACCTTTTGACATTTGCGAGCCAGCGACACTCAGCTCTCAACGCAATCGCGAAAGTGCGGCGAGCACGACGAGCCAGAGCAGTCCCTTGCAGAGGAAGAACAGGAATCCCGCGAACACGAATCGCTTCGACCATGAAAGAGCCAGTGACATGGCAATTCTCGACACCGTGGGGGTCGCTCGGCTCGCCGTGGCGGATTGGATCATCCCGATTGAAGTCACGTTGGGACTCCGAAGCGGGACTGGAGTCTTTCGAGACCAGTGTTGAGATGTGCTCATCCGTGCACGGCGAACAGCAGTCGCCCTCCCATTGCGAGCGAGAACAAGGCGACGATACCGACGAGGACGCGATTCGCGCCCGTAGAGCGACGTGCAGCCAAACCCAAAGGAATAGCGAGCACGCCGGACAGCAGCGCCATGCCGAGAATCGACCCGAGTCCGAATACGGCGATGAAGGTGAGCATCCAGGCCGGCGAAGACATCGACTGGCTGGCGAGGAGCGTTAGCGCGGCTGAACCGGCCAAACCGTGCACCATGCCGACGACAACGCTGCGCCCCGGCAGCGGGTGCGAGTGTACGTCTGCGAGAGCATTCACGCGCTGCGCGTGCGTGTGCACGTGGAGATGGATCCCCTCGCGCCACATCCGGCGCGCCACGCCGATGCCTAACACGATCAACATCGCACCGACCACGCGCTCCATGTGTCCAGCCACGAGAGGCGGGATCATCCAGCCGAGCAATCCCAACGCGGCGGCAACGATCAGCAACATGAGCGAATGGCCAATGCCCCAGGCCATGCCGTGCAACAAACCAGCCTTGAGTGAACGCTCGCGACTCGCGAGCGAGGCGACCGCCGCAAGGTGATCGGGTTCGGTCGCGTGACGCATGCCGAGCAGCAGGCCAAGGGCCAGGACCAGCGTTAGGCTCATGGTGCTCCGAAGCGGGCTTTCAGACTTTCGAGCCCCGTCGTGAGCAGTGTCGAGACGCCCGCTTTCACGACACCGTCGGGTTGATTGTTGGCCAGGAACTGCACGCGCCAATCGGCGACGGAGCCGTTGCCCTTCGGCGTCACTTCGAGCACGCCGGTGTAGTGGGAAGCGGCAATTCCGGCGACGTTCGCGTAGCGGAGGGATCGCTTCGCGTCGTCGATCGCTTCGAGGCGTTCGACGATTTCATGGCCGTCTAGGGTTTCGATTGCGCGGAGCTGCCCGACTCCTGCGCCGGTCAGGCTGATTCTCGCAACCAGTGGATGCCAATCGCCACCGAACTCTCCGATCAACGACCATACTTTGTCGGGCGCTGCCGCAAGCTCGACGGATTCGGCGAGTGTCTGCAACTCCGTGTTCGGTGTCGCCAAGTACGGAAACACCTTCATGCCAGGCTTCGTCGCGCCCGTCGCCCCGCCCTGGAGAAACTCGCGATCGTGATTGACGAGCCACGTGAGCAGAATGTCGATCACGTTCGCGTCGACCGTACGGCCACCTCCCGTCTGGTACGGGCGTCCGTCGATCGTGCTCTTCTCGATCTCGAGGTGACTTTCATTCGTGATCGGCTTGGCCACGTCGAACAGCATGAAATCATCGAGGAAGACATTCGCGTTGGTGGCGAGCGCTTCCGGCGTCCAGTCGGCCTGACCGTCGCGCATGTCCCAGTCGGCGAAGCTGTCCTTCAGGCGTTGCAGGAACAGTGGCTGCAGCTCCTTCGCGATCGCGAACGGCGTCTGCTGATTCCACAGGTCGCGCACGTCATCGATGCCCTGCATCGCAGGATTGTTGAGGCGGATGTTGGTCTGCTCGGGGCGTCCGATCCAGTCGATGCGTCGGGCTGGATATCCCAGGACGCCCAGTGGCTGCGGGATGGGCACGGTCTCGACCACAACCCCGAATAACGAGCCGTTCGGGGGATCGAGCACGCGGTTCGTATCGAACTCCACGACCATCGCGAGCACGTTGTCGTGCTGCAGCAGGTTGGGAACCTTCTTGAGCTCACCCGCGATCCAGGCGAGGTAGAAAGGGTCGGAGCGCAGCCCGGCGAATACGCGGAAATCGCCTTCCGGCGTCGATGTACCCTTCTCATCGTTCACGGTGACGGACAGCTTGCGCGCGTCAGGCAGCGTGCAAACACCGCGCTGGATTGCATTCCCCGCCGCATCGCGCTTCAGCGCCTCAAACCGAAAGGTGAAGCGGATCTCATCGTCCGCGGCCTGAAACTTTGCGGCGTTGCCAACGCCTGCGACGTTCACGCGGCGAATGGCGATCGAGTGATCGATGACGTTCGAGAAGATCGCGTCTTCGCCGGCTGACGGGAAAACGCACGCGCAGAGGACCGTGCGCGCGGGATTCTCCGGACTCGTGAATGCGAAGAGGTCGGTCAGGTCGGCTGAGGGGTCGCCAACGGATCGCGGACCATCGACATGATCGGACATCGTTTGCCTCGTTCATCCGCATGAATTCAGTGGAACCGAAGTCGGTGTAACAATCGATTCTCCGTGCCGATAACTCGCTGCGCCGATCAGCCTTTCAAATCAGCCAACCACTTCAGGGCCGACAGGCTCGGTATGAACATGTATTCGCCACCGCGAAGCACGTTGAACGTCTCGATGCCGACGAGGTGACGTCGTGCCGGCTTCCTCGGAATCGTGAAGATCGCGCCGTCGTCCTGCAGACCGATGATTGGGTCACGCTCGTGGCCGACCCCAATGAAGTCGCCGTCGTTGATCCACTCTTCCTGCAGGAATTCGATGGTGGCCATCGCCTTGGCACTCATGAACAGGAAGAAGGCACCGCGCGGCACGTGGTCATCTTCTTCGGACAGCGCGTTAGGATCATACGGAGCGCCAAACGTCGTTCCGCGCCTGATGAGGCGATGCTGATTGACGTCGGTCAGGCGGAAGAGCTTCGTATCCCTTGGGTTCATGCGGCGGAGGTGGCATCCGAACGGCGCCTCGTGTCCGCGTGGGTCGTTCGAGTAGTCGAAGTCGTTGTTCCGCTGCGGATCTGCACCGAGGGCCGGGTCGTCAGCGTTAGGCGCCAGCGTGAGCGGGGCACCACTGCGCCAACGGCCGACCAGCTTGGCGGCGATCAATTCCCGCTCTTCCTCGGTGCTGCCATGCGCACGAAGAAATCGGTTGAACGCGCCGACACGCGACTGATACTTGCGGACGCCGACATAGGTACCGTTTCGGCCAAGGATGTCTGGTTGGGGCATCGGCAGCGGAACCCCGGCCTCGCCCGGATACCCGAGAATGAATTCGCCGGCCTTGATCGGCCTTCCCTGGCCTGGTAGCGGCTCGAGGCCGCTGCCCTCGATCGCGGGCTGGTCGATACCATCTTTGTACCCCAGCGGGTTGAGGTCTCCCGGCTGCGCCCCGAAGGGCTCGATGAGCACAACCTTGACGCCCGGAAGTGCTTCGTACTGCGCGCGAGCATTGTCGAGGACACGCCGCATCTTCTCCGCGGAATCGCTGAACGCGCTCACACCGATGTGGACTTGTCCCGTGCCGAACGGCGCCTCCCAATTCGTCGGATGGTTGACGCCTCCATCCCGTAGCTGCTCGGCGCGCGCCGCCATGCCTTCGCGAAACGCCACCGGAAAGCTGCGCAGCGACTCTGGGGGAACGCCGAGCGCTGAAAGGCCCGAGTAGCTGATCGCGACCGACAGCCACGCATTGGCCGCAGTCCACCAGCCTGCGGCGGAGTCGATGTGCGGCGTCAGGCGGCGGAGGAGCTCGCGACCCGCTTGGGGCTCGTCGACGCGAATGAGCACGTGAGTCCCGACGTAGGGCGCCGGCCTCGGCCTGAGGACGGTCGCCTGGATCTCGTGCAAGTCGAGCGTCGGTGTGCGCGTCGAACTATTCGCGCCGATGGATTCCGTGACGGTGTCCATGTCTGCATCCTTTGCGGGGTTCCCGTCCACTTCGGCCCGGAGCCGCGCGAACGATTGGACCCTTGGGCTATCCAACCTTGTCGAGGAGCTCTTCCACGGCCTTGTCTACGCTCTTCATCCGTTGAATCTCCGTAACGGTCAGATCCGGATGGGCGACGTACCAGCCTTCCGCGGGGATCTGATGCCTAACGATCCAGTCCTTCACGGCCGGGCTACGAATCCCGGGCCACCCTTCGAAAGACGAGAAGATGACGTCCATCTCGTCCGGGATCTTCGTCGCGAAGTCGTCGATGTAGGGATCCCACTCCCCGTCGTAGGCGGTTGCGAATAGAAACTTCGTGTCGTTGTCCAGGAAGACGAATCGCATGTCGTGGAGGGTGCCGACCTTTTTTCCACCGCTGAAGTTGCCGTTCAGCAGCCGCAGCACCGTGCGCAGCCGCTTGGCTCCTCCGGGCGCGAACGGCGCGATCACCGTCAACTCGGAGACCGTGCCCTGACGGATGCCGATCCGACCAGCGGTCTGTGTCTTCGATGCCTGGGCCTCCGCCGCTTGCGCGATCAGCTCTGGGAGCGCGTTCTCGAGACCCGTTTTCGCCATCTGGGGCGCATCGGCGAATGCCTCGCGAAGCTGGTTGACCACCTTCTCCACGGATGGGTCCTGCTTCGGCTTGTTAGGTGTTTGCGTCGCCATGGCTGCCTTCTCCTCTATAGGTGTCGTGAAAATGCCCAGCGATGCGCCGGCGAATCCGGCGCTGACTGTAGATTGAAATTCGGCCACCGCCGTCGCCATAGCACTTTCGTGTTGGTCCCAACGGGGAAACGGGCGGCGACGCCTAACGACGGCCGACCAATACCATCGTGCAATGGAGGGGCGATTCACAAACGGCCTACTGTGATCGGGTCGCGCAGCACGGCAGGTGAATTCTCCTTTCGCGCGAGGGTGGGCCATGCAACTCTCGATCAACGGCAAGACCCATACGGTCGACGTTCCGGGCGACATGCCCCTTCTCTGGGTGCTTCGCGATGTGCTCGGCCTGACCGGCACCAAGTTCGGCTGTGGCATCGCCGCCTGCGGCGCGTGCACAGTCCATATAGACGGCAAGCCGACGCGCTCGTGCGGCACGCCAGTCAGCGCGCTTGCAGGAAAGCATGTCACAACCATCGAGGCGATCGGGGAAACGGCCAGCGGCAAGAAGGTTCAGGATGCCTGGATCGCGCTCGATGTCCCACAGTGCGGCTACTGCCAGTCGGGCCAGGTTATGTCGGCGTCGGCACTGCTGGCCAGGACCGCCCAGCCGACCGACAGTGACATCGACAGCGCTATGTCGGGCAACATCTGCCGCTGCGGGACCTACGTGCGGATTCGCGCCGCCATCAAACGGGCGGCAGCACCAGTGGTGGTCGCCGACAACGGAGCGCAACCATGAGACCCGCGGGTGGCGATGGCGTGTCTCGGCGCGACTTCGTGCGCGTGATGGCTGCTGCCGGCGGCGGCCTGCTGCTCGGGTGTGGAGTCGATGATCCGAGACGTGACAGACTCAGCACGGCGAAAACAGTCCCGGACGTCAGTCCGCCGGCGTTCGCGCCTAACGCGTACGTGCGCGTCGGTACTGATGACGTGGTCACCGTCATTCTCCCACAAGCGGAAATGGGTCAGGGCATCTACACCGCTCTGCCCATGCTGGTCGCGGAGGAGCTGGAGGTTGGGCTGGATCGAGTCCGGGTCGAGCTGGCCCGAGGCGACGACAAACTCTACGCGAACCCGCTCTTCGGCTTTCAGATGACGGGCGCGTCGACATCCACGCGCGCATTTCACAAGCCCATGCGGCAAGCCGGCGCCACCGCCCGCGCCATGCTCATCGCCGCCGCGGCACAGAGCTGGGGCGTCGATCCCGTTTCGTGTCGAGCAGAGCAGGGCACAGTCATCCACACTGGCACCGGGCGCAGGGTGACCTATGGCCAGGTCGCAGAGCGTGCGGCAAAGCTGCCGCTACCGGACAAGGTTGCTCTCAAGGACCCCAAAGACTTCAAACTGGTCGGCACACCGGCGAAGCGGCTCGACACGCCGTCCAAGGTGAACGGGACGGCACTGTACGGCATCGACGTGCGGATTCCCGGGATGAAGATCGCCACCGTCGCGGCGAGCCCGGTGCAGGGCGGCAAGGTGGCAGGACTGGACGAGGCGAAGGCGATGTCGATCAAGGGCGTGCGCCAGGTAGTCAACCTAGGCGACGTGGTCGCGGTGGTGGCCGACCACATGTGGGCCGCCAAGCAAGGTCTGGCGGCGCTCGCCATTCGCTGGGACGACGGACCTAACGGGCAGCTCTCCACGGCTCAAGTCGTGAAGGTTCTCGAGGACGCATCACAGAACCCTGGTGTCGTGGCTCGGAAGGACGGCGAGGCGCTGTTGGCAGCCCATCGGCCCGTCCAGACAATCGAGGCCGTCTACCACGCGCCCTTCCTTGCGCACGCAGCCATGGAGCCGCTGAGCTGTACCGTCCACGTGCGAGAGGACAGCTGCGAGGTGTGGGCCGGCTCGCAGGTGCAGGGTCGCGCCCGCGCGACTGCAGCGGAGGTCACCGGTCTTCCACTCGAGAAGGTGGTGTTCCACAACTACCTGCTCGGTGGCGGGTTCGGCCGGCGACTGGAGCATGACTACGTCACCCAGGCTGTGCGCATCGCCAAACACGTGGCCGGACCCGTCAAGGTCGTCTGGACCCGTGAGCAGGACGTTCAGCATGATTTTTATCGCCCGTCCTACGTCGACCGGATTGCCGCCGGGCTGGATGCCAACGGCAGCCTAACGAGCTGGAACCACCGGATTGTCGGCCCATCGATTCTGGCTCGCTGGATCCCTCCCGCATTCAAGAACGGGTTGGATGGGGATGCGGTGGACGGATCCGCGCAGCTGCTCTACGACATCCCGTCGATCCACGTCGAGTACGTACGTCAGGAGACACCGGCGGTCCGAATCGGCTGGTGGCGTGGGGTGGGCGTCACGCACAACGCATTCGTGATCGAGACCTTCATTGACCACATCGCCACCGAGTCGAGGCAGGACCCGGTCGCGTTCCGCCGGCGTCTGCTGGGCAAGGCACCGCGGGCGCTGGCGGTGCTCGACCTGGCGGCGACAAAAGCGGGTTGGGGAACGCCGCTTCCTGCCAGTCATGGACGCGGCGTGGCATTGCTCTACAGCGGGTGGGACACCTACCTCGCGCAGGTCGCCGAGGTGGAGGTGACCGCGAGCCGAGAAATTCGCGTGCGAAGGATCGTCTGCGCGGTGGACTGCGGCTCCATCATCAACCCGGATACCGTCGCAGCGCAGATCGAGAGCGGCGTCGTGTTCGGCATGGGCGCCGCCCTGTGGGGTGAAATCACCGTCGCGAACGGTCGCGTGGAGCAATCGAACTTCCACGACTATCGCGTGATGCGCATGAACGAAACGCCCCCGATCGAGGTGCACCTGGTGCGGAACCTCGAGGCCCCGGGCGGGATCGGCGAGCCGGGTACGGCCGCTACTGCTCCCGCGGTGGCGAACGCGGTGTTCGCGGCCACGGGAAGACGGATCCGCCAACTGCCACTGGAAAAGGCCCTCGCCTCGGGCGAGTGAGCGTCCCTGTCCGCCTGCGTCCCATGATCGGGCGCGGGCGTGAACAGGGGCCGGAGCACGTTAGGCGCGGATTGGAACGCCGCCATCCACCTCCTCCACTTCCACCCCCCCCTCCGTCGAGCGCGACGACGTCGGACGCCCCGCGCGGCTCGTGGATGGTGCGATGGTATCAGTCGTTAGGCGCGTTAGGCGTTCGATACCAAGGTTCAATGGAGCCGCGCGGCCCCATCGGCGAGTATAGAGCGAGTGACAGATCGTCGCTGCGGACAGTGACGCACGCAGGAGGGAGGACCCCATGACTACGACGCTGCAGCACCGCGTTTTTCGCCGCGCCGCCCGGGGACGCGGGTGCGTCACGCACGGCGCGTACATGCGCGTGCAGGCGGAGCTGATGCCGCGCGGCGCCGAGCTCGCGTGGATCGAGGAGAACTCCGCCGCGTATCGCGCCTGGGTCGAGAGCTTCGCGCGGATCTCCGACGACGGGACCCCGACCATCAGTGAGGCGACGCTCCGGAGGCTCGCGCGGGCAAATTTCGTCGCGACAAAAGCGGCCCGCGTCCGCGCGTTCCTCGAGCGGAGGACCGTCATATGACGAGGCTGCGACAGATCGAACTTCAGTGTCCGGTGTGTGAGAATCGGTTCCACTCGCAGGCCGTGGTGTCGACGAACGCCTTCGGCGGCAAGCGCACCGACTTCCACGAGCACGCCGCCGGCACCCAGCCACTGCCCTACTTCGTGCACACGTGCAGCCACTGCGGCTACACCGGGGCCGATCACGACTTCACCGGGGAGATCGAGGTCACGCCTCTGCTGCGCGAACACGTGTGGAGCGAGCTCGCCCCGGTCGTCTGCGGGCCAGCAATGGCGTCGATGTCGGGCTCGGAGAAGTACGAGGCGGCCGCGAAGGTGGCCGAGTGGCAGGGGTTCGAGCCGCGCTACGTGGCGGACCTGCTGCTCCGGGCCGCGTGGTGCTGCGTGGACGAAGACGACGTCGAGGCGGAGCGCTACTTCCGGCGCAAAGCGGCGTGGACGTTCGAGAAGGCGCTGGAGAGCTGGGACGGCGCGGCGCGCGAGGAGCGCGCAGTGCTGACCTATCTCGTCGGCGAGCTGTGGCGCCGCGTCGGTTACCAGAAGCTCGCTGGCGAGTGGTTCGCCCGGGTGCCGAACGAAATCATCGACGAAGCCACGCAACAATGGGTCGCCGACGCGGCCGTACAGCAGTGCGTCGCGCCGCGCGAGTGGTTCGGCTGACGCGTGCCGTTCGCGTGCGCGCGGATCGGTCAGCTCGCCCGCGGCATGGAGAATGCGAAGGTGGCGCCCGGCCCGTCGTTAGGCTCGGCCCAGAGGGGGTCGTGGTGGCGCTCGATGATCGCGCGACTGACGGAGAGCCCGATGCCCATGCCGCCCTGCTTGGCCGTATGGAAGGCGTCGACAGCCGGTCGAGGCTCTGGTCGTCCAGGCCAGTGCCGGCGTCTCGCACGGTGACGCGCACCGCCGCGCCGCCCTCCCACTCCGTCCTGACCACCAGTTGCCTCGGCCGGTCGTCGACCTCCGCGGGCGGCAGGGGCTCGGCCAGCTCCAGCTCGAGCACCACCCGGTTCCGCTGCAGGTCGCTCAGCGACAGCGGGACCACCTCGCGCGTCGCCTCGTTCAGATCCATCGCCTCCAGCGTGAATTCCCCCTTGCTGAACATGGCCCGCAGTCGCGTGATGACGTCCGACGCGCGGTGCCCAACGCGCAGGAGCCGCCGGGCGGCCTCACGCGCACGCGGTCGCCGTTAGGCGTGTCGGCGTCCAGCATCCGGAGACACGTTCTCGCGTTGGTGATGGTGCCCGAGAGGGGCTGACACGAGGTCGTATTCAATGACGCGGCCAGCGATCAGACGCTCGAAACGGGCCACGTGCGGATCGACGGGCGTTGTCAGGACGACGTTAGGCATACGTAGGCGTAGTGGCGAACGCGCGTGAGCAGGTCGTCAGGAATTCCAGGTGTCCTGATCTCGCGACGCCCCGCGAGATCAGGTGAAACGAAGGTATCGGCGGGCGCTGGATGCGGATCACGTGTAGTCGTCCGAGATTGACGACCCAGTTCAACGCGGCGATGGTGGGCATGAAGAAGTACTCGCCACCACGCAGCACGTTGACCGTCTCGATGCCGTGACCGCGGCGCCTCACCGGCTGTCGCGGCCGAGCACCGCGCGACCTGGGCCGGCATCAGCGCAGGGGCGCGGCGTTCGTCGTCATTGGGCATCACCGCTAACCGATCGGCGGGCCGGGCCATGGGCGCCGGCCCGCCTAACGAGTGGCAGTTGTGCTAGCCGATCTTGTCGAGGAGCTCCTCGACCGCCTTGCCGACGTGCTCGAGCCTTCGCGTCTCCGCCGCGCTCAGGTTCGGGCTGTTGACGTACCAGGCCTCCGCTTGGATCTGATGGTTGAAGATCCACTCCTTCGCCTTCCCGCTCTTCATCCCCGGATACCCCTCACAATTGCTCAGCCACAGATCCATCGCATTCGGAATCTTCGCCGAAAAGTCGTCGATGTACGCGTCGAAGTCGCCGTCATAGGCCGTCGCGAAGAGCAGCTTCGTGTCGTTGTCCACGAACACGAAGCGCATGTCGTGGACGGTGCCTACCGCGTCCGCCGCATGGAAGTTTCCTTCCAGCGCCTGTAGCAGGCCGCGCAGCCGTCGTGCTCCCCCCTTCACGAACGGCAGGAATACGCAGAGCTCCGAGACCTTGCCCTGACGGAGACCGATACGGCCGGCGGTTTGCTCATTCGGCGGCGCTTCCAGCTCTTGCGTGAGCGTGGGGAGTCCGTTCTCCAGCGCGGCCTTCCCGATCTCCGGCGCGTCGGCGTACAGCTCGCGGATTTTTTGGATCTTCTGCGCAACGCGAGCGGACTGTTTCGATGCTGTGTTCGCGTCCGTCGGTGCCATTGTCGTAGACATGGTCAATCTCCTGGGTCGTAGTGAGTTCGTAGTGATTGGTCGTGGGACGCCATCGATCTCGAGACATGAATACGGAATTCGAAGCGATGGCGCGATTGGACGATGGTGTCGTTATCGTTGTCGTTAGGGTTGCAGCCACTCAGGCTTGCTCGAGCCTTGCGGCACAAGCACGGTTCTGAACGAGGCGGGCGTCCTGGCCATCACAACCTGGTCGGTCACACCTTGGTACGCGCCTAACGGCGTCGGTCTTGCCACCCCGCCGCCGCAACAGCAACGGCTTTGCCGCCATACCAATCGCTGACGTGCTGCCGAACCTGTGCGCGGCAGGAACAATCGGATCGCAGCCGTAGAAACTGAGACTCCCGCCGCTGTCGACAGTCGACATCCCAACCTCTGGCAACACATCATCGACGTTGGCGTGCAGGTCGAAATCGGAGTTGGTCGCGGGATTCGCATGCTTCGATTTGATCGTCTCGGTGAGATCCGGCCGGCAGCTGGCCGAGCAGCGCGCCTAACGTCAGCTCGGCCTCCCTGGTCTGCATGCCGCGCTGCATCGCGCCCCCGATCCGATCCTGCGCGTCCCTCGTGCGCATCAGTTCGCCGAACAGGTCCGAATCACGGCGGAACTCCTCGACCGGGGCGAGCGCGACCGTATTGACCCGCTCTTTCACCGCAACCACGCTGGTGAGCGGGAACGAAGCGATCCGGTGGGCCAGCGACCGGACAAACTCGCCGAGCATGCGTCGGGGCAGGGCACGATTGATCCAACCGTACCGCTCGGCCATCTCCGCGTCGTAGTCGTCCGCACTCAGGATGACTTCCAGCGCCCTGCCACGACCAAGCAGGCGCGTTAGGTGCTGCATTCCACCCGCGCCCGGTACGGCGCCCAAACCCACCTCTGGCTGCGCGAAGATCGCCGACTCCCGAGCCGCGAAGCGCATGTCGCAGGCGAGCACGAGCTCACTGCCAGCGGCTCGCACCCGCCCCTCGATCTGCGCGATGCTCACGAGACGGCTCGTGCTGAGCCGCCGAAACAGGAGGCCGATGGATGGCTCGCCGACCAGTTTCGCCGCCTCCGCGCGGTATTCCGCGATCCGGCCGACGTCCACGTGCGCGATGAAGTAGTCCGGGTCCGCGCTGGTGAACACGAGCACGCGGGCCGCACCGTCGGCCTCGGTGCGCTCGATAAGGGAGACGAGATCGCGGACCAGGCCCGGCCCCAGGAGATTCATGGGAGGGGCGGCGATCTCCACGAAGACCACGCCTCCCTCCTGGCGGACATTCAGAGTCTCAAAGGCCAGATCCGCAGCTGGCGGGTCGCTCACTGACTGACCTTGTCCAGGAACTCGTCCACGGCCTTGCCGGTGCGCTTCAGCTGGTGGATCTCCGCCACCGTCAGATCCGGATGCGCGACGAACCACCCCTCGGCCGTGATCTGGTGCTTGACGAGATAATCCTTCGCCCCGGGGCTGCGAATGCCCGGCCAGCCTTCCCAGGCACTGTCGATGATGTCGAGATAGTCGGGAATCAGCGCGACGAAGTCGTCGATGTACGTGTCCCAATCTCCATCGAACGACGTGGCGAAGAGCATTCTCGTGTCGTTGTCGAAAAACACGAAGCGCATGTCGTGCAGCGTGCCGACCTTGGTCGCACCGGGTGCGAGGTTGCCACCCAGCGATTTCAGGAACGTGCGCAGTCGCTTGGCGCCGCCAGGTGCCAATGGAACAATGATCGTCAACTCGGAGCGCTTGCCGAGACGGGCGCCCACACGGCCAGCGCTTTCGATTGCCGGCGGAGGTGTCGAAACCTGTGACGTCAACTCGGCGATCACGTTCTCCAGTGCTTTCTTGCCGAGCTCCGGTGCGTCGGCAAACAGGGCGCGCAGTGCCTGGAGTTTCCGCTCACCCTCTGCAGAGATTCCCGAAACTGATTTCGCGTCTGTCGGTGTCATCGTCGTGGGCATTGTCGAACTCCTATCTCGTGAAGTGATGTAGGTGGGCGTCACACGCCGGCGGGCACCGCTGCGGCGCGCGACGCGCCGGCTGTCGCGCCGCCGGCGGCCTGGGCTTCCGCTGCGGGCATGAGCACCGCTCGACCGACGAGACGTCCGTGCTCGAAATCGTCGTACGCCTGCTTTGCCGCGCTGAAGGGGTAGCGGTCCACGAGGATCTTGAGCCGCCCCAGCGCTGCCATCTGGACGACGTCCATGAGCGCGATGCTGCCGCCGTTCAGGCTCGTTGCCAGCTGCGAGCCCGGGGGAATCTTGAAGAAGTCGAACGGGGTCGAGCCACCGCCTGCGCCGACCATCGTTAGGTGCCCCCGCCACGACAACGCGGCGACCGCCGTCGCGAGCGTCGGGTTGATTCCCACACAGTCGATCACGAACGACGCCCCGACCCCGCCCGAGAGCTCGCGAATCTTTGCTGCGGCATCCGGACCACTTGGCACGACGTCATCGGCGCCCATTTCCCGCGCCAGCTTCAGTCTGGCCTCGGTCGAGTCGACGGCGACGACGCGTGCGGACGTCAGCAGGCGGAGGAATTGAACTGCGTACAGTCCTAACCCACCGACCCCGATCACGACCGCGGTGCTGCCAGGGTAGATGGCGGGGATGTAGGGCTTGATCGCGCTGTATGTCGTAATCCCTGCATCAGTGAGCGGCGCAGCCACGACCGGATCGAGGTCGCCTATCGGGATGAGAAACCGTCCGTCCGGGACCAGGAGATACGGTGCGTGTCCGCCGTCGTAGCCGACGCCCGGAGCGCGAATCGCTTTCTGATACAGGCAGTGGTTCTCCTCACCGGAGCGGCACATGTGACAGTGCCCGCAGCTTTGCCACGACGGGTTGACCGCGACGGCGTCGCCCACCTTGAACCCCTTCACTCCCGTGCCAATCTCCTCCACCCATCCGGCGACTTCGTGCCCGAGGGTGAAGGGCGGCGGATTGTCCTTCCAGTAGGATCGTTCTCGACCGATGACCGTGATATCGGTGTGGCAAAGCCCCGAGCCGGCGACTCTGACGACCACCTGGCCGGGCCCCGCGTGCGGGTCCGTGACGTCCTGGAACTCCGGTGGCTTCTGCGCCTCCAACAGTCGAAATGCACGCATCGTATCCCTCCATTCCGGCGGCCCAGTAGACCGCCACCTAACGAGTCTCTCGTTGTACGTCGGACCTAACGATGAGATCCGCTCTCCGTCGAGCGGATGGCGCAACGCCAATCGGTCACTGCATGCACGAGGTGATCCTCCGCTACGCGTGCTGCGGCACGTTATGCTCGCGTGCCGGTCGGCAGGTACCGTGACCGTCGGCTGCGCCTCGAGCGCCTGGCGGGCAAAGACCTGCTGGAGGGACGGGGTCGATGTGGCGGAAGTTGTGGCCAAGCGACCGCCGAGCCAGCTCAGCAATCTGACCCGCGAGCTCGACACCCGTTGGTCCGGCGCCTACCACGACGAAGGTCAGCCAGAACTTTCTCAGCGTGGGGTCCGACTCGCGCTCGGCCATCTCGAACGCGCCGAAGATGCGCCCGCACAGCTCCAGCGCGTTGTCGATCGTCTTCATGCCCGGCGCGTGGCGCGCGTACTCCGCGTGGCCAAAGTAGGACTGGTCCGCGCCCGTCGCCAGAATGAGGCTGTCATACGCCACCTCGCTGGACTGGCCGAGCGTTTCGATCGTTAGGCTCCGGCGGTCGACGTCGATGCCTTGCACGTTGCCGAGCACGACCGTCGCGTTCCGCTGATTGCGCAGGACATCCCGGATCGGTGGCGCGATGTCTCCCTCGGAGAGGATCCCCGTCGCCATCTGGTACAGGAGCGGCTGGAAGAGGTGATGGTTGGTGCGGTCGATGACCGTGACATCGACGTTCGCGTGCCGGAGCCCCCGGGCGGCGAACAGGCCGCCAAAGCCACAGCCGACGATAACGACCCGATGCCTGCTCATTACTCCTCGCCCGCAGGTTCGCCGGCAATCTCTCGCCTGATCCCTGCCGCGCCAATTACACGATGGTGTTGGTGGCTACGCTCGCGGCCGCCTGCCTAACGATGGATTCGCGATACCACGGTATGCCACTCGGGGCGACGTGCCAATGTTCGGACCAAGCAATTGCACGACCGCTATTATGCCTGGCGGAGCAAACCCTGGCATCGCGACGATCCCGAGTGAGACCAGGGCCGAGAGACTAAGACCGACGAGTCCACCGATGCCGCCATACTTGAATACTTCGCGGCGCGCGCGGAGATGGCTGAACTGGCCCTGCCGCCAACCCCAGGCGAACGCGCCAAGGGCCAGAAGCCCCAAGGCGAGACCTGTCAGCGCGATGGCCAGGGAGGATGGAAACATCGGCGTGTCCCTCGCGGGTGTACGGCGGCTGCGGTCGTCGCGCCTATCCGTCGACATCCGGCGGGACGACTCCATCACGCTAGAGCGTTGTGCGTTCGCGATCCATTACACGATGGTATCGTCCCGACCGCGCACTGCCTAACGCGTCATCTGCCGGTCACCTGCCGGTCACCTTGGGACGCGTGCCCATGGTGCTCGCGAGTCGTTCAAACTGCTCGAGATGATGCCGCTCATGGTCGCCACGAGGACTCGAACTCCTGTTCCCGATAGTCCGTCCGATTGATCCACCTACGGGGGCTCACGGCACGGATTTTCGGCGCGTCGTGATCGAGTATTTTCTCGATGTAGCCACCCCACACGTCGGCACACGACCGCAGATGGGCGAGTACTTCGTTGGCGGACCACTCGTCGGGGCCGGGCGGCGTGCGCAAGTGTGCCGGCGTTAGGCAGGCCGTCAGCGAGGCGATGCGCCGCGGGTTCTCTTCCAGTAGCCTCATGACTTGCGCTGAGGCGGGTGGACGACGTGGCATATGAGGGTGGCTCCGGAGATGGTGGCAGCCCTGCCGCAGTTCGATACCATCGTGCAATACGACGTCGGCCATGATCACGGCAGATTAGTCCCGCGCCCGAGGGCGTCGATCTCAAGGACGCCACTGGAGATTGCGATTCCGCACGGAGATCTGTCCATGACGCTCACCATACAGTCTGCCATCCGGCCGCAATTCCGCACCATCGACGGCCTGTCGGTGCGCTTCGCCGAAAGCGAGCAGCACGACACGCACGCCCTGCTGCTCAGCCCATGGCCCGAGAGTGTCTTCGCGTTCGAGCCGACCTGGTCTCGACTTGCGGAGCACGCGCATCTCGTCGCGGTGGACCTGCCGGGCTTCGGTCATTCCGAGCGACGTGACGCACTCCTGTCTCCGCGGGCCATGGGTGAGTTCATCGTTCGACTTGCCGACGCGTTCGGCCTCGAGAAGCCACACGTCGTGGGCCCGGACATCGGTACGAGCGCCGCCCTTTTTGCGGCGAGCATGGCCCCGTCGCGATTCGGCACGCTCGTGATCGGCAGCGGAGGAGCGGCGGTTCCGGTGCAGCTCGGCGGGGTGCTCAAGGAGTGGGTGGAAGCACCCGACCTCGAACCCTACCGGCACGTCGATCCGCGCCAGGTCGTCGAAGCAGCCATGGCGTCGCTGGAACGCTACGCGCCTTCGTCCGAGGCGCGAGAGGACTACCTAGCCGCATACCTGGGCGACCGCTTTGTCGAGTCGATGCGATATGTCCGCACGTACCCGGAGCAGCTGCCGGTCCTTCGTGATCTGTTGCCGCAGATTCAGACACCGGTCCTCGTCATTGCCGGCAGGCGTGACGCGTTCGTGCCGCCGGCCAACGCCGAGTTCCTCGTGGCGGGGTTGCCTCACGGTAAGCTCGCGATCATCGACGCCGGCCACTTCACGTGGGAGGATGCGGCCGAGGAGTACGCGGCGCTGGCGACGTCGTGGTGGGCCGGCGCGTCGGGTAGTCGTTAGCCGCCGATCGCTCCGGCGACGGAAGCCGGGGAAGGGCCGTTAGGCGTTGGAGCCCGCACCGGTCCACGCGGGATCGAGAACGCAAACGTAACGCCGTGCCCCTCGTTCTCGATTCCCCACAGACGCCCGCGATGATTCTCGATGATCGACCGACACACCGAGAGGCCGATGCCCATGCCATCATCCTTCGTGGTATAGAACGCGTCGAACAGCTTCGTGGTTCCGTTCGGCCCAAAGCCCACACCGGTATCCCGAACGCTCAGCACGACACGGTCGTCCCCGTCGAGCGACGTTCGGATCACGATCTCCCGCGGACGGCCGCTGACGTCTTGCACGGCGTCGCACGCATTGCGCAGCAGGTTGCTGATCACCTGCTGCAACTGGACGCGCTCACCCATCACGAGCGGAAGGTCGCCGGCGAGCGCGAGGTCCAACGAGGCGCGCGCGCGGCGCAGATCGCTCCGCGAGAGCCCAATCACCTCGCGCGTCGCGTCGTTCAGATCCACCGGCTCTTCGGCCGGCGGCTTCCTCGAGAACAGCGCGCGCAGGCGCGCGATGACGTCGGAGGCGCGGGTACTGTCGCGCGTCAATCGCCGCACCGCCGCGCGCGCGCCATCGACGTTCGGCGGTTCGTTGGACAGCATGCGATGCACCGTGCTCACGTTGGTGATGACCCCCGACAGCGGCTGGCTGACCTCGTGCGCGATCGATGCGGTCAACGTGACGAGACTGGACACCCGCGTGGCGTGGGCGAGCTCCGCCCGCAGCGTCGCGAGCGCCTCGTCCGCGCGCTTGCGCTCCTCGGCCCGCCGCTCCAGCTGCCGCACACGGACGTGATGGATGCCGAAAAACACGGCGAGCAATGCGCCCGCGCAGGACACGGCGAACCAGATCGTCTGGTAGAATGCGGGTGCAACCGCGAAGCGGAACGCCGCGCCGTCCATGTTCCACACGCCGGCGTCGTTCGCCGCGATGATCCGGAAGGTGTACGGGCCCGGCCGGAGGTTCGTGTATGAGACGAGGCGCTCGGCGCTTGGCGCCTCCACCCACGAATGGTCGTATCCGACGAGCTGGTACCGGAACCGGACGCGATCCGGCAGCAGCAGGCTCGTTGCGGTGTAGCGCACCGTGAGGCGTCGCGTCCTGGCCGGCACTCTTACCGACGTCGCGGGCGTCGAGCTTCGCGTTAGGCGCACCCCGTCGGCGCTCACCTCCTCGACGTGAACAGAGGGTACGATCGTGTTCCGCGGGACGTTCCGCGGATCGACGACGGCCAGGCCGCCAGCCGTCGAGAACCACAGCCGGCCGTCCGGCGTCCGCGCCGACAGCGGCTGCGCCGCGGCAACCACTTCGGTTGCCGGCAGCCCATCCCGTGTACCGAACGTCATCGCGCGGATCCGCGGCTCGCGGCCGTCGGCAACCGCATTCAGCTCAGCAAGCGCCACCCGGCTGATCACGCTCCCGGTGTCGAGCCACAGGTCGCCGTCCGCCTCCTCGATGGCCATCACCATCTCACCCGGCAGCCCCTGCTCGGCCCGAATCGGCGCGGGCTTGCCGTGGCGCACTCGCGTGAGTCCCCCGGCCGTGCCAATCCAGATCGAGCCGTCCTGGGCTTCGCGAATCGTGAAGACCATCAGCCCGGCGAGTCCGTCAGCGGGACCCCAGCTCTTGACCGAGTCGCCGACAACACGCGCGAGGCCGCCGTTGGTCCCGGCCCACACGGCGCCGTGGCGGTCCATGGCGAGCGCGCGGACATAGCCGTTCGGAAACCCATCCGAAGTCGTGAAGGCACGGACGCGCCCCTGGGCTAGGCGGAACAGCCCCTGGTTGGTCCCCACCCAGACGCGCTCGAGCGAGTCCTCCGCGACCGCGAGCATCCACTTCCCGACGAGCCCATCGCGCGCGGTGTACGCGTGCGGGGCAGCTACGTCGCGGTACAGGGTCAGCGTGTCATCGCCGCCGACCCAGATGCCGCTCTTTCCCTGCGCGATCGTCCAGATCTTTCGATGCGCCGCGGCCTTGGCCCCGGGGAGCGGCGCCCACGTGCCGGGACGTCCGGTGACGAGACCGGCGGTGGCACCACCCACGACGAAGCGCCCGCGCCGGTCCCACAGGAGGGCGCCAGGGTCGGGGAACGGGGGTCCGCCGTTAGGCGGTCTGAAGGTGGCAACCGCACCGCGGCGAAGCCGATCGAGGCCGCCACGGGTGCCTATCCACACGCTTCCTTCGCGATCGACGAGCAGGCTGGTAACCTGATCGCGGGAGAGCCCGTCGCTCTTGTTGAATCGCTCGACCTTGCCTGCATGCCAACGGAGTACGCCCATGCCCACGGTGCCGAGCCACACATCGCCCGCCGCATCCTCCGCGAACCCGGTCACGTAGCCGGCCAGCCCACCCGCCCCGAGCTCGTGGAACTCGAAGCGTCCGTTCTGACGGCGTCCGAAGCCGTGCTGTGTGCCGACCCACACGACGCTGTCGCGCGAGACGTACAGGTGTGTGACGCCGCCCGGCAACGCGCCGCTCGGCATGATTGACAAGGCCCGGGCCTCGTGCACTCGCACCAGCGCACGGTCGATCGTCGAAACCCAGAGATCGCCGCCAGGATCGCCAGCGACAGCGGTGACCTGACCGTATAGCGCTGACTGCGGATCGGGTGCCACGAAGCGACCATCGCGGACCTCGTACAACCGGCCGTCGATGTCCTGCTCCCAGACCCAGAGGCGTCCCGCGTGGTCTTCAACCATCCGCTGGACCGGCGGTGGGTTTGGCTGTGGCGAAGCGGCCGCGCGGGTGAAGTCGCCATCCTTGTAACGCACCAACCCGCCGGTCGTAGCGATCCAGAGGATGCCCTGTCGGTCGACGTGCAATGGCACGGTCGGGTAGAAGTCAGTCCCCTGTAGCGCCGGCGTGGTATTGCGGTTGAAGGCGGTGAATCGAACGCCGTCGAAGCGCACGAGCCCGCCCTCGGTGCCGAGCCAGAGATAACCGTCGGGGCTCCGCTGAATCCAGTCGATCGCGTGGTTGGGGAGCCCGTCGGCGGTGGTCCAGCGGTCGTGCTGGTATTGGCTCACCGCGAGATAGGGCAGCCCGGAGTCCGGGCGCACGACCCCCTGGGCACGAATCTGGGTCGTCGTTAGGCAGGCGACAACCACCGACGCTGCGACGAGTGTCCGACGCCTGCGCCATGCCGGATGAGTGACGTCCGAGATCGAGCCCGTGTTCGCCTTCCGAGCGAGTCCGAGAGACCGTGCCGCGGCACTTTAGCCGCGCCAATCGCGCGCTGGCCGAGGTGACCGCCAACCGCCAATGATACCAAAGTGCGGTCTCGAGGGCTTTGGTCAACCTCGAAACGGCTCTTCAGACCGTCCTGTCCTGCCGCGCCGCATCGGACGGCGTGTATCGCTCGAGCGTCCCGATTGCGGCCGACACGATGGCTTTCGGGTCCACCCGCCGATACGGCTCGACCCTCGGCGCCTCGACCCACTCCTTGAGCGGGCTGCCTAACTGCAACGGCAACGCGGCACCGCCGGCGCCGACGACCAGGCTCGCGAGCCGTCCGGGATGAAGCGCGGCCGCGAAGAGTGCGGCGCCGGTGCCAACGTCAGGTCCGACGACGTGAGGACGCTCGAGCCCGAACGCGTCGGCGATGCGAACGACGAACTCACCCATCGCCCGAGGCGAGAACAAACTCTCGCAACCCTCCGAATGCCCGAACCCCGGAAGGTCCACGGCAACGAGATGTGCGTGCTCCGCCAGACGCGACCACGTCGGCTCGAACGCGAACAGGCTTTCGGGCCACGGATTGCGCCTCGCGCGTTCATCGCCTAACGTGGCACTGGCGCCCGTGCCACAGTGATGGTCGAGACGCGCGCCGGCCTCCATTACACGATGGTATCGACAAAGGGTCGCCGGCCGTCCTCACCAGGCCGAAAGGGCGGGTGGGCCGGTTTTTTCCCCAACCCGTAAACCCTCTCGACGACTACGTGTGTCGGAGTCAAAAGAGTCCGAACCGATCCCCCTCGCGCCCGCTCCGAGGTCCCGATGACATCCGCTCTATTCCACGACTTCCGATACGCCGCCCGCGCACTTCGAAACGCCGCTGGGTTCACGACGGTCGCAGTCGCGACGTTGGCCCTGGGTATCGGAGCCAATACCGCGATGTTCGGTGTTGTCGATGCGCTCCTCTTCAAGCCGCCGGCCGGAGTCGCGGCGCCCGGCGAGGTGTTCAAGATCCGGGTGACCGTGCCGACGGACGATATGCAACGCAACACGGAATTGTCGTCCGTCCTGTCGTACCCCGACTTCACGGATCTCCGAACCCATACCCGCGCATTCAGCGCTCTTGCCGCGTACGCCCGGAACGCGTTGACGGTCGGCGAAGGAACGGAAGCGAGATCGCAACCGTCGCTCCTCGTGAGCGGAAGCTATTTCCCGATGCTCGGTGTTCGGCCTGCGCTCGGCCGACTGATTGGGCCGAGCGACGATCTCGAGAACGCGGCGGTGCCGGTGGCGGTGCTGAGCTGGGATTTGTGGCAGCGCGCATTTGCCGGTGACCGCGCGGTCATCGGTCGCTCGATCCAGATCAACGGTCGGGCGTTCTCGGTCATTGGTGTCACGCCGGAGCATTTCCGTGGCACCGACCTCGATGCACCCGCGCTCTGGGTGCCGATCGGGACCGCACCTCTGCTCGGGTATGACACGCGGATGATGCGGTCGCGCTTTGCATCGTGGCTCTCCGTGGTCGGACGGTTGGCGTCGAACGCGACGCGCGAGCAGGCGCAGGCCTCAGCGCAGGCGGCGTTGCTCGCCGCACGCGACGCGGGGGAGGCGCCGCCGCTCCCGGCCGACGGTCCGATGGCGGGCCCCCCGGGTGGAGAGGTTCGGATCCAGATTGGCGGACCGGGTGGGCCCGGCGGTGGACCGCGCCGCGCGCCGCCGCCCAGACAGGTGCGCCTAACGGCTCTCGGTGGCAGTGGGACGTCCGGACTGCCGTCGCCGTTTGGCGGGGCGCAGTCGGTTCCGGTGTCGCTCTGGTTTCTGGCCGTCACCGGAGCGGTCTTGCTGATCGCGTGCGCGAACGTCGCGAACCTGCTGCTTGCTCGTGCCGCCAAGCGCGAGCACGAGATTGCCGTGCGGCTGTCGCTGGGCGCGCCGACCTGGCGCCTAACGCGGCAAATCATGAGCGAGAACCTGCTATTGGCCGCTGTGGGCGGCGTCGGCGGGCTCGCGCTCGCCTACGTCGGCGTCGGGCTTCTCCCACGCGTCGTGCCGCTGCCGCCGCTGCCGCCGTTCTTCGATGCGCGTGTCCTGACCTTCACTGCAGCGCTGACGCTGGTCACGACGCTCGCGTTCGGCCTGGTTCCGGCCGTGCGCCTCACGCGAACCGATCTACAGCGCGTGCTCTCATCGAGCGGCCGCTCCCGTCGCGGCCGGTCGCTCGGCAAGAGCGCGCTGGTGGTGGCCCAGTTGGCGGCATCGCTCGTGCTCGTGGTAGCCGCGGGATTGTTCATCCGAAGCCTGCGCAACGTGCGAGCGGTCGACACGGGCTTTGCGGCGGAGGAGGTCGCCTTCGCGTCGATCGACGGTCGCCAGCGCCTCACGCGCGACCAGGCGGAGGAATACTGGAAGCGTGCCCTGGACCGCGTGCGACAGCTGCCCGGTGTGCGCTCGGCGTCCTTGGGTGGCGTGGTTCCGTTCGAGATGAACATCATGATGCCGGTGGAGGTACCCGGGTACCGGCCGCCGGACGGTCGGCCCATGCCGGCACAGATCGATTTCGCCGGCCCGGAGTATTTCTCGACACTGGGTATCGCGGTGAAACAGGGCCGGTCGTTCACGGCAGACGACCGGGAATCGAGCGCGCCGGTGGTGATCGTCAATGAGACGCTCGCGCGGCGCGTGTGGGGCGGCGCGTGGCCGATCGGCCGCTGCCTTCGCCTCGGAGGTCCCGGTGGAGACGCGGACCCGTGCATGGAAGTGGTGGGTGTCGCGGCGAATGCTCGTTATGCGGACGTGACCCAGCCCTCGCCGCCGTTCGTGTACCGGCCGCTCGCCCAACGTCCGCGAATGGCGCCGCCCATGACCGTCCTGCACATTCGTGCGACCGGCGATCCGTCGTCGGTGATTGCCGTCGTTAGGCGCGAGCTGCAGGCCCTGGACTCCAGCGTGCCCTACGTGCGGGTCGTGCCGATGATGGATCTCATCGCGCCGCAGCTCACGCCGTGGCGCACCGGCACGTTCATGTTCTCGCTGTTCGGCGCGCTCGGCCTGACGTTGGCCGCGATCGGGCTGTACGGCGTCATCTCGTTCGTCGTCGCGCAGCAGACGCGTGAGATGGGGGTGCGGCTCGCGCTGGGAGCACGGCGCGGAGATGTTCTGACGCTCGTATTGGGCCAGGGGATGCGACTCATCGCGGTCGGCATCGGGCTTGGCGCCCTGGTGGCGGCAGCGACGACGCGGCTGTTCGGCGCGATGATGTATGGGGTGAGCGCCCTCGATCCGTTGGTTTATGTCGGAACTGCAATGTTGCTGACTGTGGTCGGCCTCGTGGCGATCATCGTTCCGGCACGACGAGCCACGCAGGTCGATCCACTCGTGGCGTTACGTGCCGAGTGAGCGTGACGAGTCGGTGCGATCTCGCCTGGACGCCGGCGTCAGCCGCGCGGCCATGAGCACCAGCTCGGGGAGTGACTCTGCCCGCATCTTCCGCATCACGTTGCCGCGATGCGCCTTCACCGTGATCTCGCTGATCCCGAGCTCGTGTCCGACATGTTTGTTCAGACGTCCGGCGACGATGAGCGCCGTCACTGGCGCTCGCGTCGGCTGAGCAGCGCGTGACGCGCCTCGAGCGCTCGCAGCTCTGCGTCCTGCGCCAGCAACGTGCGCTCGCAGGCGCGCTGCACCGCGGCGAGAAAGTCGTCCGGATTCACGGGCTTGGCGACCACGAGGGCGGAAGCGGAAGCTTCTCGTCTACAAGGGCGGCTCGCCCGATGAGCAGCTGATTGCGCGCGCCGGCATTCCGCCGTCGGCCGAACCGGAGATGATCGGGAGCCTCGACCGGCTGCTCGCGGCGGTACAGGCGCTCGACGCTGGTGACATGGTGGTCGCGTGGGAGCCGCTGGCGACGGGGCTCGAGACGAAGCACGAGTTCAAGCGCATCGCCGAGTTCAGGTGCTGGCTCTCGCTGTACTGCCACAAGCGGTGGCAGCGAGGCGCGCTGCGCGCGCTGAAGCGCCAGTTCAAGGAGCTGTCGTCGGCGAATGGAATTACTGTCGGCGAAATCGCGAGAGAGCCATCGAGTGTCTCGCCGTGGAGCTCAAGGCGCTCGAGTACTTTGCCGCCAGCAGTGGGCTGAGGGCGCCGCGCTGACCGCCGAATCACGACAACAACGTTAGGCAACGGCTCGGGCTGCCTCGGAGCAGGCCCGAACAGCTTGCATTTGGCCCCGAACGCCGAGTCGGTACCAAAGTATCGGAAGTACCATCGTGTAATAGAACACCCATGACGCGCGCGAAAGATTGCCGGGTGATGATACCACCGCGAGTCGCGGTGCCGACAGCGCCCGCGGGCCTGCCAGCTTGACGTTAGGTGAGAAAGGCTGGAGCGCATCGCGGGATGATTCTGACTCAACGGACAACACTCCGATGGCAACCGGCGCAACGCTCTTCATCAGTGCCCTCCTCACCGGCGGCAGGCTGGCGGCTCAGCAACGCCCAACTCTCGACGTCGGCGAGCGGCTCGAGTACGACGTGAAGTTCGGCGCGATCCACGTGGGCACGGGGGCGATGGAGGTCCGCGAGATGGCGGATGTACGAGGGCGAGCGACGTGGCACACGACATTCGCCATCCGGGGCGGCGTCCCGTTCTTCCACGTAAACGACCGGATGGAGAGCTGGATCGACACGGCGACGTTCTCGGTCCTGCGGGCGGTACAGGACAACCACGAGCGAGGTCGCCACCGCACGCGTACGATAGAGCTCTACCCCGAGCGTCGCGTGTACGTCGACGCCAGGCAGCCGGACGTCGAGGAGCCGAGCGTCGACCAGCCGCTCGACGAAGGCGCGTTCCTCTTCTTCCTGCGAACCATCCCGCTCGAGGTCGGCCGGCGCTACGACTTCGACCGCTACCTCAAACCGGACCGCAATCCCGTCACCCTCGAGGTCGTCCGCCGAGAGCGCATCACGGTTCCGGCCGGGACCTTCGAGACGATTGTCGTCCGGCCCACGATCAAAACCAAGGGAATCTTTTCCGAGGACGGCCACGCCGAGGTGTGGTTGACCGACGACGCTTGCCACCTCGTCGTGCAGATGAAGGCGAAGCTCTCGTTCGGGTCCATCAACCTGTACCTGCGCCACTACGCGCCGGGTGCGGTCATAGCGGAGGGAGGTCGATGATCACCAGCGACCGGGTCGGCGCCGCTCGGCTCGCCCGGGATCTGGAACGCGAAGGTCGCTCCCGGCCCGTCGTTAGGCTCGCCCCAGAGCTGGCCGTGATGGCGCTCGATGATCGAGCGGCTGACCGACAGCCCGATCCCCATGCCACCGTTCTTGGTCGTGTAGAACGCGTCGAAGAGCCTCGGCAACGTCTGCCGATCGAGTCCGACGCCGGCGTCGCGCACCGTCACCCGCACCCAGGGGCCTTCGCGTTCGGTCCTGACCAATAGCTGCCGCGAGCGGTCGTGGACGTCGGCCATGGCATCCGACGCGTTGCGGACGAGGTTGAGGATGACCTGCTGCAGTTGGATGCGATCGCCGCGCACCGGCGGCAGGTCATCGGCCGGTTCCAGCCGCAGCACGACGCGGTTTCGCTTGAGATCGCTCGATGACAGCGCCAGGACCTCTCGCGTCGCGTCGTTGAGATCGAGCGGCTCGAGCGTGAGCGCCTTCTTGCCGAACAGCGCCCGCAGCCGCGCGATGACGTCGACGGCGCGGTTCGCGTCACGCGTGACACGCCTAACGATTTCTCGCGCGCCGTCCAGGTTCGGCGGGTCGGCGCTCAACATCCGCGCGCCCGTGCTCACGTTGGTCAGAATCGCCGACAGCGGCTGGTTGACCTCGTGGGCGATCGACGCCGCGAGCTCACCGGCAGTCGCGATCTGCGCCGCGCGAGACATCGACGTCTGCAGCTCGCGGAGCGCTTCCGACGCCCGCTGCAGCTCGATGGTCGCCAACCAGTGCTCCGTCATGTCCATCAACGCGCCGATGAATTCCACGAGCTCACCGGCCGCGTTCACGACGGGATGGCCGGTCGCGTACTGATATCGGATGGTGCCATCGGGCAGCACGATCCGGTATCCCGCTTGATAGTCCGTCTTGTCCCGCATGCACTGCTCGAACTGCGCCTGGACTCGAGCACGGTCTTCCGGATGAATCCGGTCGAACCAGAATGGCGGCTTGGTTATGTCCTCGCCCGGCTGGATCGCGTAGAAGCGCTGAATCTCGGGGGAGCTTTCGACCACGTCGGTCGCCACGTCGTACCGCCACCCACCAGTGTGACTCACCGCCTGGACCTGCAGGAGAAACGACTCGCTTTTCCGCAGCGCATCCTCGGCCCGCTTCCGGTCTTCGATGTCGGTGTTCACTCCATACCACTTGACGACCGACCCGGACTCGTCGCGGAGCGGGTTCGCGCGGAAGAGGAACCACCGGTACTCGCCGTCGCGTTCCTTCAGTCGCGCCTCGGCCTCCCCGGGTGCCTCCGAGGCCAGGATGCGCTGCCACGTCGCTGCCAGGCCGGCGAAGTCGTCGGGATGGACCGCCGCCGCCCAACCCCAGTCCTTCGCCTCGTCCGCCGTGAGCCCGATGTAGCTCAAGAAGTGCTGGTTGAAGAACTCGGCGCGGCCATCAGTGTGCGCCGACCACGCCAGTACAGGAATGGTGTTGATGATGGTGGCGAGGTTGTCCCCGCTCGCGCGCATCGCGTCTTCGGCGCGCTTCAGATCGTCGATGTCAACGAGCACGACGTACCAGCCGGTGATCTCGTGGTGCTCGTCCCGGACAGCCACGGCGCGGACCTGGAACCATCGATAGACGCCGTCCGCTCTCCTGCATCGGTGCTCGATGCGGTACGGCTCTCCGGTCGTTACGGACTCCGTGAACGCCGCGACCACGCGGGGGAGGTCATCCGGGTGCACGGCATCAATCATGGCCCAGTTGCGCAGCTGCTCTCGCGTCTTACCGAAGTATTCGAGAACCTCGCGGCTGAAGAGCTCGACCTGGCCCGTCATGCTCATGGTGACCATGAGGCCCGGATAGCTCTCGACCCACCCGGCGAAGGTGGTTTCGACCATGCGCAGATCGGCTTCGGCGCGGCGTCGATCGTCGATGTCGGTGTTGATGCCGCACCATCGAGCGATCCGATCAGACGCGTCGGTCTCCGGGCAGACGCGGCAGAGGAACCAGCGGTACGCGCCGTCGAAGCGTCTGAGGCGCAGCTCCAACTCCCAGGGTTCGCCCGACGCGAGACCCGATCGCCAGCGCTCCAGCCAGGGTGCCCGATCGTCTGGGTGAATCGCCGCCTGCCACGATACATCGGGCGCGTAGCCGAGATCGAGCCCGGTGTAGTCCCAGCAGCGCCGGTTCTGCCACTCGACTCGCCCGTCGGGTAGCGCGGACCATACGAGGCCGGGCACTGCGTCGATGACACTGCCGAGTTCGTCCACTGAGCTCATCCTTCGCAGGCGTGCTGCGGGGCCATCTTCGACCGGCGGTTCCATGATAGCTCCGTATCGATCGTCGGGCGACGTTACCCCGCCGCCGTCGCGTTCGGACTGCCGCCAGATCCGAACGTCGATAGCAGGTCTGGCTCGTTAGGCAACCAGCCGGGCGTGCCATACTGTCCGTCGCTCGTGTCTGCCGCCCGATGTCGCTCGGGAGGTGTTGGCCCGTCGGGGGCTGCCACGGGACCGTTCGCACACCAGCGAACCGAACGATGCCGAGCTCCGTGCCTAACCACAGATACCCATCGGGCGTCTGCGCGATCGAGAGGATGAGGCCTTTCGTGAACCCGTCGCGAATGCGCCAGGCAGTGTGCGCCTACTGGCTGACGTCGGGGGATTGGGCCAGCGCGCTCGCGCAAGGGAGCAACGCCAGCGCGGACGCGAGCAGCACGCCGACCCACGAGCCCTCAGGCGCGCGGCGCGCGAAGCCGTGCCGCAATGGTCACCAGATGCGCCAGCGACGTGGCCTTCATCTTCCGCATCACCCGTCCGCGGTGCGCCTTGACCGTGATCTCGCTGATGCCGAGCTCCGCGGCGACCTGCTTGTTGAGACAGCCCGTCACTACGAGGGCCATGACGTCCCGCTCGCGACGGCTAAGAGACGCGTAGGCCTCGTCGAGCGCCCGCAGTTCGGATTCGCTGCCAAGCGTGCTCGCGCTCCGGTCGGTGGCGGCGCGGATCGCGCTCAACAGCATGTCGTCGTCGAACGGCTTTGTCAGAAACTCGACGGCGCCGGCCTTCATCGCCTTGACCGTCATCGGCACGTCGCCGTAGCCCGTAATGAAAATGATCGGCAGAGGAAACCGATCCGTGGCGACACGCTCCTGCAGATCGAGTCCGTTGAGGTCCGGCAGGCGAACGTCGAGCACCAGACAGCCCGGGGCGGCCACGCGCGGCGCCGCGAGAAACTCCGACGCCGAGGAGAACGTCTCGCAGCGAAAGCCGGCGCAGCATATCAGGGGCTCCAAGGACTCTCGCACCGAGATGTCGTCGTCGACCACGAACACGACCGGTGTGGGCTCGGGCACTGGGGAAACGCGCCGGTCGGAGCCTAACGTGAGCGAAGTAGTCATAGCACCTTGCCAAGTCTTGCCGGGAGGCATGTCGGTCACGCCGCGCGAAGCGCCGCGTTCACGGCGGTGAGCAGCGCCGACTCGGTGAACGGCTTGAACAGACAGTCCACGGCCCCCGCCTCGAGCAGTTGTGGACGCACGCCGTCATCGGCGTTGGCGGTGATGAATACAACGGGGATCGCGCGCCGTTGGCGCACGAGCTCCTGGTGCAGCTCGGGCCCGCTCATGCCAGGCATCGTGATGTCGAGCAGCAGCAGTTGCGTCTGATCGACATATCCCGACGCGAGGAACTCTTCGGCGGACCCGAACGTCTGGACGTCTAAACCGAACTCCTGCAGCAGGTCTGGAAGCGACTCGCGTACGGACTCGTCGTCGTCGACGACCGAAACGAGCGGCCGAGTGACCATTTGAGGGCTCCTGACAATGTGCTTCGGGTAGTCGCATATCCGCGTGGCAGTCCGTTCTTCCGGCGCCACGAGACGAGGATAGACCACTCGCGCAATGCCCATCCATGATACTTTAGTGTGGCTGATGGTGACAGACGATGCCACATGGCCGAGCTGCCCGGTCCCGCCTAACGGTAACTCGAGTCCGCGCGCGGGCGCCATCAGCGGGCGACACCGTGGTACAATCGACTGGCGATTGCGGTGGGCGACATTTGGAACCACGGCGGCGCGGCGAACCGCTGTCTGTGCCAAGCGAGGAGGACTCACGCAGCGTAAACTGCGTGGCGCGCGTCCGGCTCCGCATCGCCCATTGGGGCAATTGTCTGGCGCACCGTATTGATCGAGCGACGAGCTACCCGATAAAATGATCGATACGAAAGTCTAGTAGACGGCTTCGGCACCGCCCCGCACATCCTCGGCATGAAAGCACCGCGGAGCGCATGTTTACCGGTGTTCCTCATGGCGTGCGCCAGCGCCGGCATCGGGCACGCGCAGACACTGAACATCGGCCAGTACACGCACACCGCGTGGCGCATCCGCGACGGATTTGCAAGCGCGCGCATCGTGGCGATCGCGCAGACCCCCGACGGCTATCTCTGGTTGGGTACTGCGCGTGGGTTGTTGCGCTTCGATGGCATTGGCGCCACGCCCTGGCGCTCACCGCGCGGGCCCCAACTGTCCAACGTCGAGATCGGCGACCTTCTCGTCGCTCGCGACAGCACGCTCTGGATCGGGACCGCCCGGGGGCTCTTCACCATGAAGAACGGCCGGGTCGAAGAGTACTCGGAGCTTTCTGGCGTGCGGATTACTAAGCTTCTCGAGAGACGCGATGGGACCGTTTGGCTCGGGACGTTCAGCCCCGCCCGGCTATGCACGCTGCGCGCGCGCAGTCTGACATGCGATCGGACCGAAGGACTTGGCGTCACGGTCATGTCGCTGTTCGAGGATCGCAAAGGAAGTCTCTGGGTTGCCACCGCGAACGGAGTGTGGCGGTGGGCGCCGGGCCCACCCGCGCACGCTTACGTCGTGTCGCCCAAGGGTCCTGAGGTGGGATCGCTAGCCGAGGACGAAAGCGGCGCGCTTCTCATGGGGACAACCGCCGGACTCAAAGTGCTCTCCAATGGCAAGGTTCGAGACGACCCGCTTCCCCTGATCAAAGGACCGAGTCATTACACTCTCTTTCGCGCCCGCGATGGCGCACTGTGGATCGCAACCAACGAAGGTTTGCTTCACGTTCACAGTGGGCGTGTCGACAGGTTCGGTGTCGCCGACGGCCTCTCGGGCAGCAATGTCAGCCGCGTCTTCGAGGACGCCGAGGGCAACCTCTGGGCGAACACTGATGGTGGGCTCGACCGTTTTCGCGTGCCGGCCATCACGACGCTTGCCCGGGAGGAGGGACTGACGGGCAGCGTTTGGTCCGTCCAGAGCACATCCGATGGAATCATCTGGATTGGCGGGCCGCAGGCCCTGCAGCGCCAGGTCGACGGACGCATCGAGAGCGTGCCGGGTCTCGCTGGGAGTGCTCGACCCCTCGGTCTCGACCAGATGCGGCGCCTGGTGGCAGCGACAGACAAAGGCGTGAGCTACCTGGAGCGAGGTCGATTCAACGCGGTCGCTGGAATACCGAGTGGGCTGATCTTCGCCGTGGCTGGAGACAGTCGTGGCCATTTGTGGATCCTCAACGCGTTCGAGGGCCTCTTTCTCGTGGTACCGGATTCCGGCGTGCGGCGTTTCGACGTCGGAGGGACGACAGACCCCCCAACCACCCTGCTCCCAGACGAGGGAACTGGCGGCGCATGGATCGGGCATTTGCGCGGCCGCCTGACGCGCATCACCAGGCAGGGACAGCCGGCTGTCTCCTACACCACCGCGGATGGGCTGGGAGCTGGTCGAATCGTCGATCTGCGGCGCGGCTCCGATTCCAGTCTTTGGATATCGACGGAAGGCGGTTTGAGCAGAATGCAGAACGGCCGCATCACGACGTTGACGGAGCAAAATGGATTGCCGTGCGACGCGGTGAATTGGGCGATCGAGGACGACGACCGAGCGTTATGGGTCAACCTGCCGTGTGGGCTCGTTCGAATCGCCCGCGCCGAGATCGACGGGTGGGTGCGTAATCCAGAACGGCGAGTCGCCCTCACCGCCTTTGATGCAGACGACGGGGCGGTGCCGATGGGATCCGTGGGAAGCGTCGGTCCGCACGTCACCAAGGCGCCGGACGGCCGCATCTGGTTTGGTTCCCTGAGTGGTGTCAGCGTCATCGATCCGCGGCACCTCCGCGTGAATCGCGTCCCGCCACCAGTGCGTGTCGAGCGAATCGTCGCCGACGGCGAGGTCTACGACACACAGAGCGCGGTGGGAATGCGATTGAGCCTTCCGCCGCGCATTCGGAACCTTGCAATCGACTATGCAGGGCTGAGCCTCGTCGCGCCCGAGAAAACGCGGTTTCGGTTCAGACTCGACGGCCAGGACACGGGCTGGCGCGAAGTCGTCAACCAACGGCACGTCGAGTACTCGAACCTGCGGCCCGGGAGCTACCGGTTTCACGTCACCGCGGCCAACAACAGTGGTGTTTGGAGCACGCAGGGCACGACGGTCGACTTCAGCATCACGCCTGCGTTCTCTCAAACGAACTGGTTCCGGGGGCTCGTCGCTGCCGGTGTCGTCGGCATGCTGTGGGCAGCCTATCGCCTCCGAATTCGCGAGTTACGCCTGCGAGAGGAGCGATTTCGAGAGACGATCGAAACGATGCCGGCGCTCGCGTTCATCGCCCTGCCTAACGGTGAGCGCACGTTCTGGAACCGCCGCTGGACCGAATACACCGGGTTGACGCCGGCGCAGGCAGCCGGCTCTGGATGGCAACAGATCGTACACCCCGACGATCTTCGTTCCGTTCTCGCGAACTGGGACACTGCCCTCGCGACGGGTCAGCCGCTCGAATACGAGGTACGACTCCGCGGCGCTGGGGGCGAACATCGTTGGTTTCTCACGCGTGCCGTACCGGTCAAGAACCGCCGTGGGCACGTGCAGCGGTGGTATGGCGTCACCACGGACATCGAGGACCGGAAACGTGCCGAGCAAGAGCGTGAGCGGCTCCGTCAGCTCGAGGCCGAGCTGGCGCATGTGAACCGCGTCTCGACGCTCGGAGAGCTGACCGCCTCACTGGCGCACGAGATTCGCCAGCCGATAACCGCGACGATGACGAACGCCAACGTCACGTTGCGCACCCTGGGTCACGCCCAGCCCGACCTCGACAAGTTGCGGCAGGTCGCGAAACGCATTCTCAGAGACAGCGCTCGCGCGGAAGAGATCATCACCCGCCTGCGCTCGCTCTACAAGAAGGCTCCGCCGAAGCGAGAGCTGGTCGATGTCTGCGAGATCATTCGCGAGGTCGTGGTCCTCCTGCAGAGCGAAGCCCGCCGGCATCTCGTGTCGATGCGCCTCGACCTGGCTACGGAGCCAGCGGCAGCGATCGCCGACCGCGTTCAGTTGCAGCAGGTCTTCCTTAACCTGATGCTCAACGGGATCGAGGCGATGAAGGACGTAGACGGCGGTCAGCTGCTCGTGGCAGCCCGGGCGGAACCCCCTGACGTGCTGCTCTCGGTCCGCGACTCGGGAGTTGGCCTCCCGGCCACCTCCGCCGGGCAGCTGTTCGCACCGTTCTTCACCACGAAACCCAACGGAACGGGTATGGGGCTCGCGATCTGCCGCTCGATCGTCGAGTCTCACGGCGGCCGGCTGTGGGCGACGCCTAACGACGACCGCGGTGCGACGTTCCACTTCACGCTACCCGCTGTCTAGGCCCGTGCCCCGCCTCGTGGTCGCAGGGCCGGCGACAGTCTTCCTCGCGTGCTGCGTACCGGCGGCCGCCCTGTGTCAGCCGCGGGGACTGACCGTGACGGTCAGTGGCACCGTGAGCAGTCAGACGCACATTCCCGTCGTCGGCGCGCTCGTGTCCATCCCGCGCCTCGCGCTGGCGACCTACACGAACGACGCCGGCGTGTACCGGCTCTCCTTCTCCGGCGACCGACTCCCGCAGGCCGACTCGCTGCGGGTCGAGCGAATCGGGTTCACGCCGCGCACGGTCGGTGTCGCGCTCGAGCCCGGGCCTAACGTGGTGGACGTGATCCTCACCCAGAACGCGGTGGCGTTGAACGAGGTCGTCGTCGCCGGCACGGCCGGTAACCAGGAACGACGCGCGCAGGCGGCCGTCGTCGCACTGATCAACGCCGCGGCGATCGTTCCGACGGCTCCGATCACCACGGTAGAGCAGCTTCTCTCCGGGCGTGTTCCGA
>Ga0207706_10000102_pt1 | contig 89878 bp, 68 predicted proteins | sample KBSC53metaG_FD_184318 | JGI IMG/M metagenome (GOLD analysis project Ga0207706, IMG submission 184318) | Corn rhizosphere microbial communities from Kellogg Biological Station, Michigan, USA - KBS C5-3 metaG (SPAdes) (version 2) | ecosystem: Host-associated > Plants > Roots > Rhizosphere > Soil ...
CAAAACTCGTCGCCGCCAAAATCGCCGGCATATGAAAAAATACAACCGCCACCGCCGCCGCTGTAGTCGCGCCCCCGATGGCACACCAGTGTGGCTTGACCTTCAGTCCAACCAGTAGTCCAAACAACACAAAGATGGGAAGAGTCGCAACCAGCGTGGAAAGCCACCAGCGTCCAAAAGGGTCGTAGATCTGGGTCCAGTGCACGATCCGCCCTCTTTCAGAAACTCGACAAGAAGTGATTCCCTTCGTGTACCTTCGTTTCCTTGGTGATTAAAATTTCTTGCGGCATGGACCACCAAGGACACCAGGGTGCACGAAGGAAATTACCGCCAATTCGTTGGGACGTCCACATACGAGCGGTCGAGCGCCGCAATGGATGTACACCCCAGCAGTTTGAGGGTGCGGTCCACATCAGCCCGCAGGATTTCGAGCGCACGGGTCACGCCAGCTTCGCCGGCGGCAGCCAGGCCATACGCGTAAGCGCGCCCGCATAGAACGGCTTTCGCTCCCAGGCAGATGGCTTTAACGATATCGGAGCCGCGACGAATGCCGCCATCCATCAGCACCTCGACCTGCCCCCCGACAGCGGCCACCACTTCGGGCAGCGCCCTCAACGACGGAGATACGCCGTCGAGCTGGCGTCCGCCATGATTCGAGACCACCACTGCGGCAGCGCCGGCATCCACGGCACGACGAGCGTCATCGCCGGTGAGCAGGCCCTTGATCACGATGGGTCCAGTCCAATGCTTGCGAATCCAGCCCAAGTCGTCCCAGGTCACGGCCGCGCGGGCCAGCGCAGCTGCAACATCAATCAGCTCCATGGGACCCTTGCCTGGGATGACCACATTCGGCAGCCGGGAGAGACCGCCGTCGAGCAGGTAACTGACCAGCCATCCAGGACGCGCCAGCATTTGAGGAAGAAATGGAATCTTGGACAGCAGGCTGCCGCCCATCAGTTCTTTCATGCCATTGCGGAAGTCGCGCTCGCGCATTCCCGCTACCGGCGTGTCGATAGTGACCACCAGGGCGGCGCAGCCGGCCACCCGGGCCCGCTCAATCACGGCTTCGGAGGCCTCTCGGCCTCCCATCAAGTACAACTGAAAGCACACTGGTCCGGAGGATGCAGCCTTGACGTCTTCCACACGGTGCCCGGAAATGGTCGAGAGAATGTAAGCCGTACCCGCCCTGCCGGCGGCACGCGCCGCGCCCTTCTCGCCATCGGGATGCATGAGGCGACTGTAACCTACGGGGGCCAACAGGGCCGGAAACGAAACTTCGAAGCCCAGCACGCGCGTCCGCAAATCACAATCGGACACTGGCACCGCATAACGCGGCCGGAACGTGACATCATCGAACACCCGGCAATTCTCACGCAGCGTAACTTCGCCGTCGGCGCCGCCATCGAGATAATCGAAGACCGGACGGGGCAGTCGAAGGCGGGCCAAGGGCCGGAAATCCCCGATGCTGACCACATGCGGAGAAGCGACTGCCCGCGACCCTCTGCTCATCGCCTGCCTCTCGCAGGAAAACCAGTTGGCTCCATGTCATGCCCCTCGAATGCCGTCACCGGATTTACCGAAGCACGCGATTATACCGGAGAGGGAGTAGCTGCGGTGCGAACTCAAGACGCCGTCATGATCGGAAGCAAGAATGGCCAACACAAATCTTGACCCTTCTCTTTCTTTCATCCTTGGAACCTGTGATATCACTAAGAGCTCATTCCGCAGATGATGGTGATCCATGACCAGATTTTTCAGGTCTCTCTCTTTCTGGCTGCTTATCGTTTCAGAGGCTGCCCTTCCGCTTCTTGCCGTATCCCAAAATCCGCCTGGCCGGCCCATCAAGTACGCAACTGAATACGACTGGTCAATGAGTCCGGCGGCGGAACTGGGTCAGGCGGGCGCCGGGGCCGTTAGTCTCCCCTCTTGTCCTCCGGGAGTAAAGGGAAACGAGCCCGAGTATTGGGTGCTCATCAACGGGTCGGAGCCCGCCAAGGTCACTGGCGGAACCTGCGCCGGAGACGGCCGTCCCGGGACCCTACAGTTTGCCGGCAAGCGCTCTCATGTCGCGGGAGAAACTCTTTCCAGCGCATCCGGCGGACTCCAGGAAGCTATCATCGCTGCGCGGTATGCACCCACCAATCCTCCCGGCACTCCGCAGTCCGGCGTGGTGGTGGTGCCGCCGAAAGAACTGAAGGCGTTCGCGCGAATCTCGATTCGCTCTTCCAACCTGACCGTGGATTTTTCCGGCTCCATCATCGAATGCTGGATGGACGACGCCTGCATCTTTGTCGGCGACCCCTCAAACTCCAACGCCTATCAGGACATCACCCTGATCAATCCCCGCGGGCGTCCGACAATCGCGCACGGTCAAAAGCCCTTCATTGAAGTGAACGCCCAGAAGACCCGCCTGTTCAACGTGTCCACCCGGGTCCCGCTGAAGGGCGGAAGCTTTGGCACCTACGTGCAGGTGGACGACGACGAATCCTTCCTGCTGGATGGACTGGATACAAGCCTCGGCAACGTAGGCGTGCGCTGCGACGCCGCCGTCTGCGATCCCGTAATTTACGCTCCGGGGTCCTTCCGTACCTTCCCCGGCGTGGGCTGGCTGAAGAACCTGAATATCTCTTTGCAGTGCGGGGGCAACGGAATTGACTGGCAGGCCGGCAACACTTTGCGGATTTCCGACAGCGTAATTCAGGGCTACGCGCAATACGGCGTTCGCGCGGGCGTGCAGCGCGGCGGATACGGCGGTTTTGATCTGACCAACGTGTACCAGGAAGTCGGCAACTGTGCGAATCCGTTGGGCAGGATTGGGCAAGCCGGGGTGATCGCCCAGGGCAGCAGCGTGAAGATTCAAGGCGGAGAAGCACCCAATGGATCGTTTCCCCTTTTTGCCCGGACCGGGAAGACGGATTACCGCTACTACATTGTCGCGCGGCACGCCAGGCATGGGACCTCAAACCCCTTGTACGCCGGCAGGGCTCTGACCAGTGGAACAGGTAATATCGTCGTGACTGTTCCGGACATCAGCGGCGCCAGCAGCTTCGATCTGCTGCGGGTAACTTCGGTTGCGGGGGCGCGCGAGCAGGCGCCCTACGGCGACGGGAATTTTGCCGTGCTGACCAACGTTCCCCGCAGCTCAGCCTGCTCAAATAGAGTTTGCACTTTCTCTGACACCCAGGCTGCTCTGCAACCCTACCGCGTGGCCGTCCCGAGCTACTTCCCCCTCCTCGACTTCTGGCCGGGAAGCCTGGTGTTGAGCGCAAGCCAGGATTCCAACAGCGTTCTGGCAGGAGCGCGGGCCTGGATGGATAGTGCTCCATCGAACGTAGTCGCAGTGCAAGGAACCACCGCACCCGCGCTGATCTCTCCGAATTGCGATTCGCTTGGGGGGTGGACGCCGCTGTGGCTCAGTTGCTACTCCGCCATGGCTCCGTCGGTGTTTTACGAGCAGGGAGCGTTCGTGCTGGCGGTAAAACCCAACGGAGACGGCGGGCTGCGTACCAACCTCAAAGGCCGCATGAATTTTTCCACGCTGGGGACCGGGCCCGGGCACATCGTCACCCTCTCCGATTCCAATTTCCAGAAGACCATCGCCACCGCGAACAACCGGCCGGAGAATGATGCCAACGATGCCTTCATCGGTTACGACCAGGGCGATGGGAACCCGACGAACGTGGGCATCAGCTTCGGCGCGCCCCGGTCGCTTTCGAACTACATCGGAAATGCCGGGGACGGAAAGAAATGGCTGGAGCGTCTTACCTCCAACCTCAAGATGTTTAGCGTTCCTGTGGCCATTCCATCGCGCCCTCCCAGCCACGCCTCCGACCCCTGCGTCGCAGGAACGGAAACCTGGGATTCAAACTTCGTCTATGTGTGCGTAGCGAAAAACTCCTGGAAGCGCGCGCCTTTGGCGTCGTGGTAAAAATTTCGTTCTCGCCCTGACGCTGTCATCCTGTGCGCAGAACGCCGATTCGCTGGCGAATCGGCGTTCGGAGTCGAAGGACCCCTATAGCGACAGATGCAGCGGAGTCATGGTTTCGATTTTGTTGCGCAGCGTGAACTTGCCAGCCCACCCGGGCCGACCAGGAGGGAACAGGGGTCCTTCGCCTGCGTTGTGGCTTCGCGAAGCGAAGCCACAACCTCGCTCCGGATGACACGTTCATGACAACAGCTCTACGCGCCCGCCAACGCTGCATTCGCCCTGGCCGGCGTTGCAGACGTGCCATTCACTTTCAGCAACAGATCCGAAATAACCTGGTGATCGGCCGGCTTGGAGAAGTAATAGCCCTGGGCAAAGCCGCAGTCCAGGGCCTTGAGCTGGTTCACTTGCTCTTCCGTTTCGGTCCCCTCCGCAACCGTCACCAGGTCCAGGGTTTGGGCCAGCATGATGATGACCTGGACAATCTTGTGGCTCTCGGCGTCGCTGTCCATCTGAGAAATGAAAGCTCGATCGATCTTGACCGAGTCCACCGGAAACTGCTGCAGACGGCTGAGAGACGAATATCCCGTACCGAAGTCATCCACGCTCAGGCGTACCCCCAGCGACTTGAGTTCGGAGAGCACCGAAGCTGCCTTCTCCGGGTTCCCCATGGCGATGGTTTCGGTAATCTCCAACTGCAGATAGCTGGGATCGAGCCCGGTCTGTTTCACGACCTCCGCGATCGCTTTCGCGAGGTTCGGATGCGCAAATTCCTTTGAGCTGATGTTAACGCTCATGCTCAGCGGCGGATCGGCAGGAAATTGAGCATGCCACGAACGCAACTGCTCACAAGCCTCGCGCAGCAAGATTCGATTCATGGGGATAATCAGGCCGGTCTCGTCGGCCACTGAAATAAACTCGGCGGGCGAGAGCAGGCGGCCGCCGTGTTGCCATCGGGTGAGTGCTTCGAAGCCGGTAATCCTGCCCGTATTCAGGGAAACGATCGGCTGATAGTGGGTCCGGAATTCGCCCAGTTCCAGTCCTTTTCGTAATTCCGTCTCCAGCTCCAGACGCCGCACCGCGCCTTCATGCATGGCGGTGTCAAAGACTTCGCAGCGCGCCTTGCCCGCCCGCTTGGCCCGATACATGGCTATATTCGCGTCCCGCAGAAGGTCTTCCGCGTGGGCGCAAGTGGCGGTGCTCAGGGCGATTCCCACGCTTGCATTCACAACGATTTCGTATCCGTGCACGGTAAACGGGACCGCCAGTCTGCTCTGCAGCCGCTCCGCCACCCGTACGGCGTCGCTGGGGTTGCGGATGTCTTCCAGCAGGATCGTGTATTCATCGCCGCCCAGCCGGGCCAGGGTATCGTCCTTGGAAGGGCCAAACTGCGGACGCGCGATGGTGTCCACTTCCCTCAGTGACGCGGTCAATCTCAGGCCGATCTGGACCAGAACTTCGTCCCCGACTTTGTGTCCCAGGCTGTCGTTGAAAACCTTGAACTCGTCCACATCGATAAACAGGACGGCGAATTTGTAATCAGTATGCCGCTTGGAAAGCACCAGCGCGCGCTGCAGTCGGTCCACAAAAAGAGCGCGGTTGGGAAGATTGGTCAGGCCATCATGAAACGCGCTGTGCGCCAGCATTTCCTCCGCCCGCTTGCGCTCGCTGATGTCGCGGTTCACGATCACCAGCTTTTCGGTCTCGCCTTTCGCGTTCCGGATGGCGCTGGCCGTCGATTCCAGAATGCGCCACGACCCGTCCTTGTGGCGTATCCGGTATTCCAGCCTCTGCCCCTTCCCCGTGGAACGCGCCTTGCGCGCCGCCTCCAGGACCCGCTGGCGGTCATCGGGATGAATTTGCTCAATCGACGACGTGCTCTTCAGTTCCTCCGCCGAGTACCCGAGCACGTGCTGGTAAGCAGGGCTGTTGTAGATGCGCTGGCCGGTGCCGTCCACCACTGCAATCATGTCCGCGGCGTTTTCGGTGATCAGCTGAAACAACTGGTCGCGCTCGGCCATGCGGCGCCTCATGCGCTGCAGCTGCAAATGCTGATAGAGGGTGTAAACGTCAAATAGCAGGACCACGCAGGCCAGTCCGCGGACCCATTCCTTGAGGTCGGTCCAGTACGTGCCTTCAGCTTGCGGGTGTAACTGGAAGTAGGTTAGCGAGACAATTCCGAAGGTCAAAACCAGAGTCACGACGACAGCCAGGCCCCATAGCCACCACTCGCGCCCCTCGATCTGCCATCTCTGGATCGGGGACGTTGCAGGCTTCTTCTGTTTAGCAGTGGGGAATTCTTCCTGACTCATGCCGCCGGTCGCTCTCTGGTCACAGAGACGATTCTAGACCGGCAAAACTGGCGCGAAAGTTACGGAAGTTTAGAACGAGTAACGCGGAACAACTTCTTTGTCCACACTAAACCAATCGTCCCAGAGCGGGCCATCGATTCCATTCGGGACATCAATGCGACGGTACCACCGGCAGGATCAACGCCGAGGGATGCTCGGCATCGTGATAAACGGTGTTGGTAGCGGAAACGTAGTTCCTGGCGAAAGCAGGATCCTCCCCGGTATTGAGATTCCGGTCGAAGCGGGGAAAATTGCTGCTTGAAATCTCCAGCCGCAAAGAGTGCCCTTTCCGAAAGACGTTGCTAGTTGACCATAAGTCAATCGTAAACTTGTACAACTGCCCAGGATTGATCAGGTCAGCCTTCTCCCGCGAATCGCGATAGCGGGCGCGGACGATTCCTTCCGTCAGATTTTGCGCAAATCCATCCGGACCCACATCCACCAGCTTGGCGGTGATATCCGTGTCCACCGCCGACGATTTGGCAAAAAGTTCGAGGCTCACCGGTCCGGTGACTTCTGTGTCCTGGGCAAAGGCTGGCGTGGTGTATATCAGGACGTCGTCGCGAGCTTCCACTGCGCGCTGGTCTCGAGGGCCGGGGGCCAGGTGGTTCGAATCGCAGCATAAGGGTCCGCCCACGGTGGGCACCGGGTTCGACGGATCATACACATAGTGGTCGGCAGTTTCCGAACGCGGAGATACGGTGGAGAGACTTCCGTCCCCGCGCAGCGAGTTCGCGCTCTTGGTCGAGTGCAGAAAATATTTTGTGCTTTGGGCGCGGGTCAACGGCCAGTCGTCTTCTTCCCTCCACTGGTTGGCTCCCATGACAAAAATCTTCACCGGCTTGCCCGCAAATTCGTTCTGCACGCCCTTGAACAGGTAGTCGTACCACTTCAGGGTTATTTCGTTTTCGTCGAATTCGGCGGCTGCCGGTCCAAAATCAACATCGCCGATTTTTCTGCCGCTTCCGGCGTGGCCTCCGATGGTCACCAACAGATGCTGGCCGCGCCTGGCCGCTTCGCTCCCGCCGCGCGCCTTGATCCCCATATAGTTGCGCAGCGAACCCCCTTGAAAAATGTCGTACCAGGCGGCCACATGAAGTATCGGTACGGTGATGTCGCCGAAGTGCTCTTCAATCGATAGCTGCTTCCAATACGGGTCGTAACTGGGATGGGCGAGCCAGTCGAGGAAATACGGCGCCAGCGACGCAGTAGAGACCGGCGCTGATGCGTCAGAAAAATTGAACAGGGGATAATTGGCCAGCGGCAGTTTCCACATTCCGCCAAGAGCATTGGTATGGTTGACTACAGTGCGATTGAATGTGTCCTGGGACAGGCCCGATGTCCACGACTGGTTGAACCATTGCTCGAATGCGCCCCCCTGGTAGGTCCAGTTTTCGTGATAATTGCTTGCGGTAACAACCGGGCAGATGCCCGCCAGGTGCGGCGGATGAGCGATCGCGGCCAGCATCTGCGTGGCCCCCACATACGATCCGCCCCACATGCCGACCTTGCCATTTGAATAGGGCAAGGCTGCCGCCCACTCAACTGTGTCGTAGCCGTCATCCGGCTCATGTTTGAAGGTGTACCACTCGCCGTCGGAGGTGTAGCGGCCGCGCACGTCCTGAATAATGACAACGTATCCTCGGGCCGCCGCCTTAAGACCAAAGCCCACTCCGCCGCTCTTGTTGTACGGGGTCCGCTGCAGCAGCACCGGGAACTGGCCGTCCACGTTAGGCCGGTAGATATCGGCGCGCAGAATGACGCCATCGCGCATCGTGACGGTCACGCCACGTTCCGTCGTTACCTCGTAGGATTCGGCGGCCTGCAGCACAGACGTCGTGAAGAGCAGGCCGAGAGCAACGCCGCACACTGCGCCTTTCCTGCAGAGCATGGAACAATCCCCCGGGTTTAAAGAATACATAAGGTATCAATTTTTAACGCGCTTGGGGACATGAAACACACTGCGTGATTGCAGACGCTCCTTACGCCGTAGGCGGAGGTTAACCGAAGCAAAGCCGGCTTCGCACGACTGAGCCCGCCATTCAGCCCTTTCCCCTGTGTCCTTGCCACCAACTCTAGTCTCAGTTCGGCCATGCGCCATTCTCCTGTTAGTAGCGATCTCCGACTCGAGTCTCGCTCCCCGAAGGACCTCGGGTTCTCCCTGCTATACTCACGGCCGATTGCGTGCTCGCAACCGGAGGCTGGGCCTGTGCCCTTTTCTCGCGCACCCTGGTGGATGTACATCGTTGCTGCGTCCTTGCTAGGCAATTTTGCCCTGAATGTTTACGTTTACCTGTGGGGACCCGAACCGCCATTTAGCCAGTACAACTTTGCGCGAACCGCCCTGGTGGTCGAGGAGGTGCTGCCAAATTCGGCCGGGGACCGGGCCGGACTACAAGTTGGAGACCGAGTGCTGGCGATAGGTGGGCGCCGCGTGCTGGGCCTTGGCCAATGGGACTTGATCCGTATCAACTTTGAAATCGGGAAGCCTTATCGACTCCAGGTCGAGCGAGATGGAAAGTCACTTGAGCCAGTCATGACACTGCGGCGGCGGTCATGGTCTCAACAGGCACAATACAAGCGCATCAGCTTTGTGCTGAACACAGCAGGTGCGCTTTTGACGTTGCTGGTGGCCTTCCTGGTCGCGTTTACGCGACCCTACGATTGGGTAGCCCGGATTGGGGCGCTTTCCATCGCGCTACTGGGCGGATCCGCCTATCTCTACGGTACGGCCGCCATTATCCGGCGCTTGCCAATTTTCGTGGGGGCGCTCATCTGGTGGCCGGAAGTGGGCTCTTTCATATTTCCCGCGCTGTTCTTTGCTTTCTGCTCAATTTTCCCGCGCCAATTGTTCCGTGCTCGCTGGATTTGGCTGGCGAACGTGCCCGCTCTTTTTTTTCTGTGGCCCATCGTTGGTTTTGCCTACTTCACATTCGTTAATCCTGCAGGCGAAAACAACACGCCGGACTGGGGTCCACGTGTCGGTGCCAGTCTTCTTTTTGCCTACGTAGGCGCCGGGTTGGTGGCGCTGATTCTGAATTACCGCTGGTTGGATGATGTCAACCAGAGGCGACGCATCCGTGTGCTGGTGGCCGGAACGCTAGTGGGGTACCTGGTTCTCGTGCCCTACGTGGTGATGGATGCCATGAGGACGTCGGCCCACAGCAATGCTGGGCGCGTTTTGTTCTCCTGGCCAGCACTTCTGCTGGTCAATGTCTTTTACCAAGCCTTTCCTTTGTCGTGGGCGTACGCGATTCTGAGGCACCGCCTGTTCGATGTAAGGGTGATCCTCCGCCGGGGCTTGCAGTATGCTCTGGCGCGACGGGTCTTGCTCACGGTGGTTCCGGCTTTGGGCATCCTGCTGCTGGCAGATCTGCTGTCCCATGGCCAGCAGCCTCTGCTGGAGATTCTGCACGCGCGTGGCTGGATCTATGTTGTTCTCGGAGGACTGGCAATAACAGCTTATGTGAAGCGCCAGAGCTGGCTTGAGGCTCTCGATCGGCGCTTCTTCCGCGAGCGCTACGATGCTCATCGCCTGCAGCGCGAAGTGGTGGAGGAGGTTCGCGCAGCGCGCAGTTTCGGACAAGTGGCACCCGGCGTGGTTATGCATATCGAAACCGCGTTACATCCGGAATTTGTCAGCCTGCTGGCGCGCGAACCTGGCGAACCGAGCTATCGCAGCCTGGCAGTGGCGCCTTCGGGATTCGAACTTGCAGCACCCCTCGCGGAAAGCAAGCTGATGTCGCTGGTGCGACTCCTTGGCAAGCCGCTGGAAGTCCCGCAGACCGGATCGGATTGGTTAAAAGACCAGCTACCACAGGATGAAACCGCATTTCTTCGCCGCAGCCGCATTGAGTTGATTGTGCCAATCGCAACCTCACCCGAGCGCACAGAGGCGCTGTTGCTTCTGGGATTGAAGCGCTCGGAAGAACCTTACTCACGCGAAGATCTGGACCTGCTGGTCGCGGTTGCCTCCAGCCTGGCGCTGCTGCTCGAGAAGCCGCCGGGGACGGCAGCGGTTCGAAGTGATCACTTTGAGGAGTGCCTGCAGTGCGGCACTTGCTACGACAGCGGCACAAGACAATGCCCCAGGGAGAGTGCACAACTGGTGCCCGTGATCTTACCGCGAGTTCTGGGTGGACGCTACCAACTGGAGCGGCGTCTCGGTCGTGGTGGTATGGGCACGGTCTATCTGGCTTCGGACCTGTCCCTGGAACGCCAGGTCGCGGTGAAGGTAATTCGTGATGACCTGGTAGGTAGCGCGGACGCGGCTGAGCGCTTCCGCCGGGAAGCACGCGTCGCTGCCAGCTTTGCTCATCCGAACGTGGTCACCGTGCACGACTTTGGCGTCGTCGCACGCACACGCGCCTTTCTGGTAATGGAACTCCTGCAAGGGGGCACCGTCCGCGAAGAGTTATCCCGTCAAAAGCGCTTCGCAGGCCCACGAGTCGTTTCTGTTCTGGGAGATGCTTGCTCCGCGTTGGAGTCTGCTCATCACCGTCAACTGGTGCATCGTGACCTGAAGCCGGAGAATATCTTTCTGGTGGCCGGACGCTCGGGCGAGACGGCCAAGATCCTGGATTTTGGAATCGCGAAGTTTTTATCCACTGCTACGCTTCAGCCCACAGCAGATACTACTCCCGGTGCGGTGATGGGCACGCTACGCTACATGTCTCCCGAGCAATGGCGCGGTGGAGAACCGTCCGCCCTCTGGGATCTTTGGGCGCTGGCGGTGGTCGCTTATGAAATGCTGACCGGCATCTACCCGTTTGAGGGCCACTCTCCAGCGGATTGGCTCAGAGCAGGAGAGGCGGCCAAATTCATCCCACTGGCTGCCCATTTACCCGAGGGCCCGCATGCCGGGCAGGAATTCTTCCAGAAAGCATTTGCCGTCGATTCTGCCTTCAGGCCACGTTCGGCGGATGAATTCCACGACGAACTGCGCCGTGCGTTCGGTTAGTTGTCCATCGTTACCAATACGTGAAGTTCAGCTTGTCCACCTTGACCGAATAGGGCGTTTGCGTCTTGTTCCCGTCCATTTGGAAATTGATCGTGATGCCATACCAATCGGACGGGGCCGTATAGGGAGGGAAGGTTCGGTTGATGTCGCGGGTCACGCCGTTGAGCGTGATCGACTGATATAGCACTTTATTGTCGGAGGTTCGTTGAAAGTGAACGATCACGTGGTTCCAGGCATTGTTTACGGGATTGCAGGGAATACCGGCGCTCACCCAATGCCGGTTCACGTTATCCCAGATGTCCCATGCATGGCCGCCGGCGATCCGGCATTGGGAGCCATAGATGAGACTCTTCCCGCCGAAATATTGACTGACATCAAACTCCAGGACCTGAGCGGCGCCCATGGTGCTGGAAAAAAAATACGCGTCGTAGATGAAGTTCTTGGCGTTCGGGACCAGGGTTTTGTTGGGGTCCGGCAAATCCAGTACGGACGCCGGGCCAACCACTGGGTAGCTCCACAGCACATCTGAATAGGGCTTGGTGCCGCCGAGATTGAACGTGGTGGCGCCGCCCGTCTGAGTCATGGAATACGTGACTTCGGGCTGGCAGTCGGCACAGATGTTGTAGGCCGGCGCCAGTTCACCCCATCCCCGCCAGCCCTTACGGGCTTGCAGATTGGTCAGGGTGGTCCCGCTTACGTTGACGGTAACCGGCGTAAAAGATGCGCCTCCGCAGTAGTCCCACGCCTGCACCACGGTGTTGTAAGTGCCGGGACTCAGTGACACGGTGGCATTCAGGCTGTCTCCCTGGGTCACGTACACCTTTTTGTCAGGCGAAGGGGCGGTGTAGATGCCCATCGAGGCCACGCCCTGGGAGCAAGTCGAAGTCGCTGCCGTGGCGGAAAAACGCACCGGCGATCCCACCGTGCTGTTGTTTGCCGGCGAAGTTACAAACACCCCCGAGGCGGCAGTGACGGTGAGTGGGACGGCGGTGAAACTCGAACCGCCGCAACGGTCCCACTCCTGCACCACAGTCTTGTGGTCGCCAGGATTCAGCGACAATTTAGTGTTAAGGCTGGTAGCGTTGACGACGTAAGTCAGCTGATCGTCCACGTAGATGCCCATCGAGGCCACGCCGCCCGAGCAGGTCGCGCTGCTGGCGCTGGCGATAAAACTGACCGGCGAGCCCACCTTGGCCCCGCTGCCGGGACTGCTCACTGTAACTCCCCCCCAGGCAGACGTCGCAAAGGCCGCAATGATAAAAATGTATGAACAGAGCCTTTTCATGGCTGCGTAATTTCCCCAATTTTTTGGATTTGCTGCTTGAAGTGGGCGCTGGACGACCGATTTATCGGGATTCTAGTGATCTGATCCTCCAACCGCAAGGACAAAAGGGCTTTCCCGCCAATCAAACGTACAGCCACTCCTGGGGAGGGCAGGAAGGAGGGCAGAAAATCGAACCATGAGGCAGTGAGTGGCCGCTTTGCAGCGGGCTGGAGGCTCAGGACAGGAGGCCGGATACGTTCAGCTGAGTGACCGCGACGACGTAAACCCGTCCGTTAATGAGCGTCGGAACGGCCAAGACGGCCCCGTGTCCAAGTGCATCCCGAGTAACCGTTCACCAGCTGCAGCGCGGCGCGCTGATTTTCGGTGGGCGGATGAAATGTCACATTGCAGCTGCCGTCCGTGTCGAGTCCCGTGCCCGGCACGGTGGCGGTGATCTCGCTCGGTCCCCCGAATTTTTCCGCGCCGGTGGTGATGTCCAGCGCATGCAGCCTGTGAAACGTGGTGCCTTTCTCCAGGGTCATGGCGGACATACAGGGTTTGGGTTGTGGGATCGATCACCGGCGTCCCGGTGACTCCGACCACCGGCCCTATGCCGGTGCGTCCGCCAAAGCTGCCATCGGCAGGTGTAATTCCGTTCGCAGGATCAATGAAGCTGCGCTTCCATAAAACTTTCGCCGGATCGTCGGCATCCAGCGCATAGACGCTGTCGTTCTCCGTGCCCAGGAAAATAACGCTGTGCGTCCCGCCCGCGATGGCCAATTTTCTTACGAATAGCGTTTGAGTGTAAATGGAGCCATCCAGATGCGCCGACCTTGAAAGTCTTCCAAAGCTGGTGACATTTACATTTGCGGTGGTAAGAGTGGTCTCGCTGAGGTTCGCGCCCGCGCCCGCGAGGTCGCCCTTATAGTGGAGAACTCTATCGATGGACGGAGGCGGAGGTGGAGGTCGCGGGGGTGGAGTTGAGGGTTGTCCACTTTGTCCGCTGGTGCCGCCGCAACCAACCACGTAAATACTGCCCACCATTAACGAGAACAAACATAAAACACACAAATACCTCATGGATCCGCTTTCTCCGGTCAATACAAAAGGTTGTTTTTATCCGACAGGCACAGAACGGGCTAAAGAGGTCGGACGCCTCCACTGCAGCTCTCAAGCTATTCGGCCAACTCGACGAATCTTGGGCCACAGCAACGCTTTTTATGTGGAAGCCACGGCGAACGGTTGGTTGTAATTAAGGAATTTGTCTAATCCGGTGTTTTCAGGGGACGCCGGAGCAAGGGAAGCCGGAGCGCCGGCAGGTTGGTTCCGTTCCCGCTTCTCACATTTCGATTTCGGCGCAGCTATTGATTCGCGTAAATAGCGGATTGCAAATCGCACCACCCAAGCTCCGGATCTTCCGGCGCGGAACCTGGCGTCAGTTTCTTCCAAAACGTCACGTGGGGGAGGTGAAAACCGCGAACGGTATGAAAAATCCGCAAGCTTAAACGGCCCATTCTACGACTGCGGGACGGTAGCTACAGAAAACCGATTGAGTCAGCGCATTGCAAGCCCTAGTGCTTTGCGGGCAGCGGTTGCCAGAGCTCAATCTTATTCCCGTCCAGGTCATAGATCCAGGCGAAGCGACCGTAGGATTCATCCATTCGTCGGGCGTCAATCTTTACTCCCTCTTGTTTCAATCGGTCGAGCAACGCATCCATATCGTCCACGATGTAGTTGATCATGAACGGTGCGGGGCTGGGATCGAAATACTCAGTGGAGGCTGGAAAAACCGTCCAGACTGTAACCTGTTCCTTTTGCGGGTCGTCGTGTTCGCGCCACGGAAGCATGGCGCCTTGCCCTTTGTCAGCCAGTCCAAGATGCCTCGAATACCATTCGCGCATCTGATCACGATTAGCGGATTTGAAAAAGATGCCGCCGATTCCAAGGATGCGCCCGCGCTGCTCCATTTTGCCAGCCGGCTTCGACTTTTCAGGTTGCGGAGATTTCACTTCCTGTCCTCCGGTTGAGCCGGCCGGGATGAGCAACAGCGAGCCCAGCGCAATTGTGCTCCACGGTATTCCTTGCATCGGCGGATTGTACACAAGTTTCGACTCCAAGGGAGAAGGCGGTTCGCTCCAGGGTTCGCCGCGATGCACCCGCACTTCGCAGCCCAGAGACACTGTGCCTCTCATAGCTGCGAAGCAGTTTATGCCTGCGTCGCAGGCTCCCCGCTGAGGAGTCCCTTGAATCTTTCGCGATACTACAGGAAGATCAGAATCCACAACCCGCAAGCGACCAGGGAGGAGTTAAAGGTAAGAGTGCCATTATGCGCGGGTTTCAAGACTGTGTGGCGGAGAGAGTGGGATTCGAACCCACGTTACCCTTTCGAGTAAACACGCTTTCCAAGCGTGCGCCTTCAGCCACTCGGCCATCTCTCCCTGAGGTGTCTTGATGCGGGGAAAATTGTTGCGCTCTGATTCTACCGCAACTGAGTGGAACTGCGAGGTCAGGAAGGCTTGGTGACGGTTTCCGTGGACGCGGGGGCCAGATCGGGGGCGCTGCCGTTGCCCGAGGATGGGACGGGAGCGGAGGGCGTTTTCAGGTTTGAATCCAGGACGCGATTGTGCAGGCAGAACAAGGCCAGCTCCAGACGGTCGGCCACACCCAGCTTGTCGTACACCTTGCGCAGATAATTTTTGACCACCTGTTCGGTGGTGCCGACCCGCAGCGCGATTTCTTTGTTCTTCATCCCCTGAGTTACACAGGAGACGATGAGCGATTCTTTCGGAGTCAGCTGCACTTTGGGTCGGGGTGAGGTGGGACGCGATCCCTGGGTGCGATAGGCTTCGAGCACCCACTGCGTGCCACGGCTGTCCAGCCAGGGGTGGCCTTCGGAGACTTTGCGCAGGCACTCCACCAGAAGTTCGGGCTCGACATCGCGGGAAACAATTCCGTGCACACCGCGGCGCAGCAGTTCGAGGGTAAGTTCCTGATTGGGTTCCTGGGTGACGACCACCAGGCGGAGACCCGGGGTTTGCCGCATCAGGTCCGAAATGGCATCCACGGGATTCTGCGTCAGGGCCGCTTCAAAGATCAGAATGTCGGCGCTAAATTTCTTGGCGGCGGAGAGAGTTTGGGAAAGGCTTTCGGATTGTCCCACCACCCGAATGTCGTCTTCCAGGGCAAATATCTTGCGCAGCCCGGCGCGGAAGATGGCTTGCGTGTCGGCCACGATCACGCGAATGAACTGGCCGTCAGCTTCCTGCGGCTGCTCAACGTTCATCTCCATGCTGGCGGAAGTGCTTGCCATTCGGTTTCCTTGCGCTTCGGTTCCCCTGGCTTCAGCGGCGCTCAAAATGGTATTCATCGATGACGACGCCAACGCCGCGGCGCCCGTCCTCTTCAAAATTTCGGACTACGCGGCCGCGGCAGTCGAGTTGCACATCGGCCTCCGCTCCCACAACGTCCGCAGGCAGCGAGATGGTGAAGTCCACCATTGAACCCACCGGCATTTCCGAATCCACATGGAAAAGCACGCCATTGGCGGAAATGTTGTCGGTCTCGGCCGCGCTGGCGCCGGATTTCGATTTCACCGAAATCGGCAGTTTGATGGGAAAGCGCACCGCGCTTTGCATATCCGGATAACGCGCGCGCGCCGCTTTGGCGGCCCCGGGTCCGCGATTCTCGGGTCCCGCGGAGGACGAGTTCCCCTTACCAAGCTCCGCTCCAGCACCGCTATTCGCGCCGTCCGCAAATTGCCCATTGTTCGACATTACGTGAGGCAGATTACACTGCGGAACCAGCGGATAAAAGTTACGGAAGTCATGGCACTAGTAGGGGTAAAGCCTTGCGGGTCATGGAATTGCGAGGCGGCTATGGGAGTCAGATGTGAGTTTCTTCGATCTCAGTTCTCAGGTGAGCGAGCGAGAAAAATCAGATGTCAGTTCCTGGATCTCAGTTCTCAGGTGGGAGGGCAAGAATAAGGAGCGACTGGCGCCGCTCCTCCGGGAACTGAAAACTTGCCACTGGGAACTGATCTATGTTCCCTCGCTCCACCCCGCCAGATACTCTTCCTGTTCCGGCGTAAGTTTGTCGATCTTGATGCCAACCGATTCCAGTTTGAGTTTGGCCACTCGCTTGTCGAGATCGTCGGGGACTTTGTGGACCGTCTTTTCCAGCGTCTTATAGTTTTTCACCATGTAATCGACGGAGAGCGCCTGGTCGGCGAAGCTCATATCCATGACGGACGGTGGATGGCCTTCGGCAGCGGCCAGGTTGATCAGACGGCCTTCGCCCAGGAGGTTGATCTTGCGTCCGTCGCGCAGCGAATATTCTTCGACCGAACTGCGCGTGGTGCGCTTCGACGATGACATCTTTTCCAGCGCCACAATGTCGATCTCGACGTTGAAGTGGCCGGAGTTCGAGATGATGGCGCCGTCTTTCATCACTTCGAAGTGCTCTTTGGTCAGAACGCTCTTGTTGCCGGTGACGGTGCAGAACACATCGCCAAGCTTCGCCGCTTCCGCCATCGACATGACACGGAAGCCGTCCATGTGCGCTTCGAGCGCCTTGGTGGGATCAATTTCGGTGACGATGACTTCAGCGCCCGTACCGCGAGCGCGGCTGGCCAGGCCTCGTCCGCACCAGCCATAGCCGGCGACCACGAACTTTGATCCTGCCAGCAGGAAGTTGGTGGCGCGGATGATGCCGTCAATCGTGGACTGGCCGGTGCCGTAGCGATTGTCGAACAGGTGCTTGGTGTCGGCGTCATTGACCGCAACGATGGGGAAGCGCAGCACGCCCTCTTTAGCCATGGCGCGCAGACGGATCACGCCCGTGGTGGTTTCTTCGGTACCACCGATCACGCCCTCGAGCGCGTCCTGGCGCTTGGTGTGCAGCAGCGTAACCAGGTCGGCGCCGTCATCCATGGTGATGTGGGGCTTGTGATCGATGGCGGCCAGGATGTGGCTGTAATAAGTGTCATTGTCCTCGCCCTTGATGGCGAAGACCGGAATATTGTGGTCGCGCACCAGGCTGGCAGCGACGTCATCCTGGGTGGAGAGAGGATTCGAGGCGCAGAGCACGACATCGGCGCCGCCATCTTTCAGGCAGATAGCCAGGTTCGCGGTTTCGGCAGTGACGTGCAGGCAGGCCGACACGCGGATGCCCTTCAGGGGCTGGTTCTTGATGAATTCCTTGCGAATGATCTGCAGGACTTTCATCGATTGGTTGGCCCAGTCGATCCGTTTCTTGCCCAGATCGGCAAAATCCAGACTCTTCACATCACAATTCAGTTGCGTGGGCGTCGTTGACATACCTCTCCTATGATCGAACTTATTAAACCGGAATCATTGACAGCTTTACTCGCGGGCACCTTGTACCGCGGGCTCCCGCAGACCGGCATCGTTGGCCAGTTTGGCGGCTTTGTCCGTGGCTTCCCAGGTAAAGTCGGGATCGTTGCGGCCAAAGTGTCCGTAGGCCGCGGTCTTGCAGTAGATCGGGCGGCGCAGTTTGAGCGATTCGATAATACCTTTCGGGGTCAGGTGGAAATTGGCGCGCACCACGTCGGGAATCGTGTCGGGATCCACCTTGCAGGTGCCGAAGGTATCTACCAGGATGCTGACCGGATCGGCCACGCCGATGGCATAGGCGAGTTGGACCTCGCAGCGATCGGCCAGGCCCGCAGCCACGATGTTTTTCGCAATGTGCCGCGCCATGTAAGCGGCTGAGCGGTCAACCTTGGTCGGGTCCTTGCCGCTGAAAGCGCCGCCGCCGTGACGCCCCATGCCGCCATAGGTGTCCACGATGATCTTGCGACCGGTGAGACCGGTGTCCCCCATGGGGCCGCCGATCACAAAACGTCCGGTGGGATTGATGTGGTACTTGGTGTCCTCGTCGAGCAACTGGGCGGGGATCGTGGCCTGGATGACGTGCTTCAGAATGTCGCTGCGCAGTTCCTCGTTGCCCACGTTCTCCGAGTGTTGCGTTGAAATCACGACTGCGTCCACCCGCATCGGCTTGTGGTTCTGGTCATACTCGACCGTCACCTGCGATTTTCCGTCGGGACGCAGATAAGGCAGCCGGCCATGCTTGCGGACTTCAGAAAGCCGCATGGTCAATTTATGGGCCAGCGAGATCGGGGTGGGCATCAGTTCCGGGTTCTCATTGCAGGCATACCCGAACATCATTCCCTGGTCGCCGGCTCCGCCGGTGTCCACTCCCATGGCGATATCGCCGGACTGTTTGTTGATGGTGGAGATCACGGCACAGGTGTTGGAGTCGAAGCCGTAGAGTGCGTTGTTGTATCCGATCGAGGAAATGGTGCCTCGCACCAGCGACTGGAAATCCACATAAGCCTTGGTGGTGATTTCACCCGCGATGACCACCAGGCCGGTGGCGGTCAGGGTTTCGCAGGCCACTCGGCTGGACGGGTCCTCGGCTAGACAGGCATCGAGGATGGCGTCGGAAATCTGGTCGGCCATCTTGTCGGGATGGCCCTCGGTTACGGATTCGGACGTAAAAAGATAACGGTTACGAGATGACAAGCAGCTTCTCCTTCAAGCGATTTGACCAGCAATCCGGACTTTACTTCCTGGCGGGAGGGTCAGAACGCAACAGACTGTAAATGAGCACTTTGCGACTCAGATAACGTACCAGAGGAAGGGGTCGGCACGCAATGTTTTCAGGGCTGTCAGCGACTTAAAGCCAGCCACTGGCGAGTGCGGACGGGTGGGTGGCAATGGCGGGAAGTTGAACGGTATTGGAGAACTGGCCAGCGGTGAAACCGGCATGCGGCAGTGATCCCGCACTCCCTAGGGTCGCAGGCCGTTGGGGTCAAAGGTGAGGGTCTTCACCTGGTTGTAACCGCCCTGCGACGCCAGCTTCTTTCCATTGAAGGAGATCTCCAGGGCTCCGACATTGCCGGTCTTGATCACGATCTGCTCCCGGGCTTCGATGGACTGTTCCGCGGGAGCGGTGAGCGTGGCCTGTACGACTTGTTTTCCGTCGGCGGTGATCGCGACCCATGCGTCCTCACGCGCCCTTATCAGCACGTGAAAGAGTCCGACATCCGTCCCCGACTGTGTCGGGGGCGAGGAGGTGTTTTCCGGGGCGGCGGCCGGCGGAGGTTGGGGCGGGAGCGCCTGAGTGGTCGCGGCGGCGGGTTCGGGCATGGCCGGTTTGGCCGCACTCTGGGGCTCGTCCTTTTGATCGATCAAGGTCGAAGTGTCAGGCTTGGCAGGACCTGGAGCCTCGATGCTGGGGCGTGCAGGCTTTTCGCGTGAATGAAAGCCCCAAAGGGCGAATCCGCAGGCCAGTACCAGGAGCACAATGGCGAAAATACCCCACGGCATACCGCCATCGCCCCGGCTCTTCTTCTTCTTTGCTTCCGGCACCCGCTCCGCCAGGGCCGCGAGCACCGGGGCATCCTGCGGCAGGGGTTCAGGCAGGACGGGTTCGGTGGCGGCCACGAAGTCAGCGATAGCCTGGTTTTCGTCCATGCCCAGATGGCGGGCATAGGCGCGGATAAAGCCCTTATTGAAGATGCCGCCGGGAAGCTGATCGAAGCGGTCTTCTTCAATGGCGGCCAGGAAACGGGTGCCGATCTTGGTGGACACAGCAATCTCGTCCAGCGTGATCTTGCGCTGTTCCCGTTCCCGCTTCAGTCGTGCCCCAAAGGATTCCACCTGGCCGTCTTCCCGCCGCCTCAGCTAGCTCTGGCCGCATCCAAGATGTAAGAGTAATCTGAAGATAAATATATGTTAATCAAGGCCCTCCGGGCCCATGAATTTGGGGCGGGAGAGAACCGCATTGTTAAACCGCGGGCTCCCCGGCCCGCATTCCAGCTTCCGGACTTGGCTTCAGGGGTTCTGGTTACTAAGGTTGATTGCCGCCGCTTTCCCGAGCCGCATATAATTTCAACACTTCCTGCCCACATCGAGGACCGCAGTTCATGACCAAGGCCGCCGCCGACCGCAAAGTGCAGGAACTGGGCATCTTTCATGATGTGGCCAAGGCCCTGACCTCGTCGCTCGATCTCGACTCCATCCTGCAGACCATCATGGAAAAGATGGCGGAATATTTCCGTCCCGACAACTGGTCATTGCTGATGGTGGACGAGGAGCGGGACGAACTTTACTTTGCCATCGCGGTGGGCAAGGCCTCCGAGGCCCTGAAGAACGTCCGCCTGAAAGTTGGCGAAGGCATCGCCGGCTGGGTGGCGAAACACGGCGAGCGCGTGGTGGTGCCGGACGTGTACACCGATCCCCGCTTCGCCAAGCGCATCGACGAGATGACGCAGTGGGAGACGCGGTCAATCATCTGTGTGCCCCTGCGTTCCAAGCTGCGGGTGCTGGGCGTGATTCAACTGGTCAATGTGAGGATGGAACACTTCACCGACCAGGAATCTTTCTTTCTGCAGTCGATTTGTGATTACGCCGCCATAGCCATCGAAAATGCGCGCGCAGTCGAAAAGATTCAGGAACTCACCATCACCGACGATTGCACCGGACTATACAACGCGCGTCATCTCTACAAGACGCTGGAAACCGAGGTTTACCGGTCCGCGCGCTACGGCTACGAATTCACCGTGGTGTTCATCGATCTCGACCACTTCAAGCAGGTCAACGACACGCACGGACACCTGGTCGGAAGCAAGCTGCTGATGGAAATTGGCTACCTGATCAAAGCGCAGCTGCGATTAATCGACTACGCCTTCCGCTATGGCGGAGACGAGTTTGTGGTTCTGCTGCCCCAGACTGGAAAAGATGCTGCCCTGATCGTGGCCAAACGTCTGCGCGACAGCCTGCGCACCAGCATGTTCTGTCAGGAAGAAGGACTGAACCTGAACGTCCGCGCCTCGATGGGCGTGGCTACCTACCCGCACGATGCCAAGACTCCGCGCGAAATCATCCGCCAGGCCGATGAGATGATGTATCTGGTCAAAAATACTTCGCGCGACAATATCGGGATTGCAGCGCGCGGCGTGATGAAATAAGAGCGCTTCTGGCTCCCGGCTGCTAGCTTCTAGCTATCAAACTCAGACAACCATGGTCCACGTAGAGGCGGGTGTCCACACCCGCCTGGCCGAGCGGAGCTCGGCTTGGTTTTCTCTCCCACGATTGAAGGTGATTCCACAAGAGGCACGGCCGAGCTGCGCTCGGCTGGGCAGGTGGGACACCTGCTCCTACGTGGACAGCGCGGTGGCTACTTGGCTAACGCTGGGGCTGGCTGGTTTAAGCGGGGGGATTGGGGTTTTCGAGCGGGCTCGGGTTGCTGCAGCCACTTCCGGATTTCAGGCAATGCGGCCCGGGTTGCCGCCTCTCCGGAACGGATTAATTCCGCGGAGCGTTCGAAGTCGTCGTACTTGAATCCATTCACGTCGGGATCGATGACCAGGTCGGCTGCGGCCTTCCAGACTCCGCAGTTCATCTCCTGGGCAATGGCGAAGCACTGGCCGATCACGTCGAACAGATGCCGCGGACCGGTATCGCCGTTGGTCCAAGTCCCTCTGAGATGTACCGCCAGCACGCGTTGCGCGCCCATCTCGCGCAGCGGGACCGTGGGCACGGCGTGGGCCAGCATGCCATCTACCAGCAGGCGTCCGCGAATTTTTACCGGGAGAAACATTCCCGGGTAAGCGCAACTGGCGCGCACCGGATCGACCAGCGGTCCGGAGTGGAACACGACGCCGGCGCCGGTGGAAAAATCCGTGGCAGTCACGGCCAGAGGAATCTGCAAATCTTCGAAGGTCTTGACTTTCAGAATGCTGCTCAGAAACTTGATCATGCGCTCGTTGCTGGCAAAACCGTAGCGCGACAGAGTCCAGCGGGCAAAATCCTTGAAGCGCACCCGGGTGGACATTTGTGTCAACTCCGCGATGGTGACGCCGCTGCAGTAGGCGGCGCCGATGAGGGCTCCAACACTGGTGCCGGCCACCAGGCTCACGGGAATATTTTCTTCTTCGAGAACTTTGAGGACGCCGATATGCGCGATGCCGCGGGCGAAACCGCCACCCAGCGCCAGCCCTAAGCCGCGGGAAGGCTGCGTCTGCTCCGGGCCGGAGAGGCCCGACAGGCCGCGTCCGAAGGCCTGTACCGAACGAATGATCTTGCCCAGTTGCTTCACCGGAACCTCATTTCACCCGACTGCCCCGGTCTTCCATCTAGCAGCTAAGATGCCAGTTCCCCGGGAATAGTTCCAGGCACGTCGGTCCTCACCCGCGGGTTACCGCTGGACGGGTTCGCGGCCCGGCGCCGCGCCGGTGACTAACTCCAACAATCCTGTTAACTTGGGGGCCATGATTCGGGAAATCTCGGCCGGGGGCGTGGTCGTATGCAGGGCCGGCGAGGGTTGGGAAATGGCGGTCATTGAGCCCCAGACCGAAGGCTCTTCGACGCGTCCGGCGCGGAAAACTGCGCAAAGAGTGGTATTGGCGCTGCCCAAGGGTCTGGTGGATCCCGGCGAAAAGCCCGAGCAGACAGCCCTACGCGAGGTGCGCGAGGAGACCGGACTCACCGCGACTTCAATCACCAAGCTGGGAGATATCAAGTACGTTTATGTGCGCTCCTGGGGAGATGGGCAACGCGTATTCAAGATCGTTTCGTTCTACCTGTTCCGGTATCAGTCGGGCCAGATTGATGACGTGTCTCGCGAGATGCGGGTCGAGGTCAAGCGCGCTCTGTGGATTCCCCTCGAGGAGGCTCCGCGCAAGCTGGCGTATCGCGGGGAACGAGATGTGGTCCGGCGGGCCCAGAAATATCTGCAATCTCATCCGGAGGTTTGATCATGCCGCATGAACATGTCGAGACCCATTTCATGGCCACCAATGTGGTGCGCGACGTAGTCATCGGCATGGCCGATGGCCTTACCGTACCCTTCGCTCTGGCCGCAGGGCTTTCAGGCGCGGTACAGAACACCCACCTGATCGTGGTGGGAGGCCTGGCTGAGATTGCCGCCGGTTCGATCGCCATGGGCCTGGGCGGATATCTAGCGGCCCGCGGCGATGCCGAACACTACGAACAGGAACGGGCGCGCGAGTATCGCGAGATCAAGGAAATCCCTGAGGAAGAGATGGCAGAAGTGGGACGTGTGTTCCAGTCCTACGGCATGACGGCGGCCGAAAGTACGCCCGTCGTCGAAGCGCTAAGCCGCCGTCCCGATGCCTGGGTGGATTTTATGATGCGCTTCGAACTGGGACTGGAAGAGCCCGACCCAAAACGCGCGTTGACCAGCGCCGTCACCATCGCCGGCTCTTATGTTGCGGGCGGCCTGATTCCGCTTTCGCCCTACATCCTTCTCTCCAGCGCGGTGCACGGACTGGCGTACTCGGCGGTGGTGACTCTGGCCGCGCTCGGCGTCTTCGGCTATCTCAAGGGACGTTACACTGGAACTGGCCCGGGGCGCAGCGCGCTGCAAACGATGGTCATCGGCGGCGTGGCCGCAGCCGCGGCTTTTGCTTTGGCCAAGTTAATCTCTTGAGATTCAGTGTGGAGGTTAGTGTGGAAGTTTAGTGTGGCGCGGGCGCCCTCGCACGCGTGGACGGGCGGGACGCCCGTCCTCCATTTGAGCGAACCTCGATGGTGTCTTGGAGCATCTGTCAGCTTCCCGCATAATCTAGTAGTGAATTCTGAATGGGCAGCGCCGGCGTCCCTGCGACCTCGCTCAGGGCAGGCCCGCCGGTTGTCGGGAAGGCATCTTGCCTTCCCCCTCGTCATTCTTTCCCTGGCGCCAATGCTGTCCACATCGGCCGACGCCCGCAACAAGCATTCATCGTCCCTTGCCGTCCCGGATCGCGGATACAGTTCTGCCCTGGCAGCGGCCAATCGCTTTCTGCAGGCCTGGCAGAACCAGGACCGTGAAACCGGTCTGCTCATGCTGACCGACGCCGCGAAACAGGCCAGTTCGCAGGAGCGCATGGACAGTTTCTTCTCCTCCGGAAACGATGCGGCTTACGAAATCGCGCGTGGAAGAAAGCTGAAAGGCGGGCGCTATGCTTTTCCCATTACTTTGTTTATTTCTGATTCCGAATCGAATCGGTCTGGTCGCCCGCAGAGATCGCAGATCATTGTGGTTCATGCCGCTAGAGACGAATGGGCAATCGATAAACTGCCCTAGCTTGGTGTGGGTCAGACACTCTTGTCCGACGCCGTTGACTTTGACTCTATAGAGGGAGAGTCAAAAACGTCGGACAAGAGTGTCCGACCCACACTTGAATTGACTCGCGCCGCTATACAATCGTTGTCGTCCCTTGCTCCTCCGAGGTTTTTCCATGAAGCGCATCCACAAAGTTGCCGTTCTCGGCGCCGGAACCATGGGCGCGCGCATCGCCGCCCACTTCGCCAATGCCGGCGTTCCCGGCTATCTGCTCGACATCGTTCCTCCTGATGCCGATGGCCCCGCGAGGAACAAAATCGCCGTCGCCGGTCTGGAGGCGGCGAAGAAATCCAAGCCCGCCGCTTTCTTTGAGCCAGCACTGGCGCGCCTGGTGACGGTCGGAAACCTCGAAGACGACCTCAAGCACTTGAGCGAAGTGGACTGGATCATCGAAGCCGTGGTTGAGAATCTCGAGATCAAGCGAGCGCTTCTGAAGAAGGTGGAAGCCGTCCGCAAGCCGGGGACAATTGTCAGCACCAACACCAGCGGCCTGCCCGTGGCAAAGATTGCCGAAGGTTTTTCCGACGATTTTCGCAAGTCATGGCTGGGTACGCATTTTTTCAACCCGCCGCGCTACATGCGGCTGCTGGAAATTATCGCCACTCCGGAAACGGACCGCGCCGCGATCGAGGCCGTTACCCACTTCAGTGACGTGAATCTCGGCAAGGGGGTGGTGTTCGCCAAGGACACGCCCAACTTCATTGCCAACCGCATCGGCACGTTTTCCGTGCTTAACGTGATGCGACTGATGCAGGAGATGGACCTGAGCATCGAAGATGTGGACGCGCTGACCGGAGACGCAGTGGGATGGCCGAAGTCTGCAACTTTTCGAACCATCGATCTGGTGGGCCTCGACATTCTGGGGCACGTGGTCGGCAATATGGAAAAGTCCGGTGGTCAGGAGAATCCCCCTCACCCCAGCCCATTGCCTGACTTCTACAAACAGATGCTGGAGCGCAAATGGCTGGGCGATAAGACGAAAGGTGGTTTTTACAAGAAGGGTGTGGGGCGGGCGTCCTCGCCCGCCAATGCCGGCAAAGACGACGAACGCCTCGCGCTGGACTGGAAGACGCTTGAATACCGCCCTCGCCAGAAACCGAAGTTCCCGGCTCTCGAGATGGCAAAAAATATCGAGGACATGGGTGCACGTCTGCGCATGTTGCTCGGTCTCGAGGGCAGTCCGCAGAGAGGGGACAAGGCGGGCGCATTCTTGTGGTCAGTCCTGTCCGATCTGTGGAACTACTCGGCCAACCGCGTTCCCGAAATTTCCGATTCTATCGTCGAGATCGACCGCGCCATGCGCCTGGGCTTCAACTGGAAGCTTGGTCCCTTCGAACTATGGGACGCAGCCGGGATTGAAGCCACGGTCGCGCGCATGAAGAAAGAAGGGCGCGCCGTAGCCGGAAATGTTGAGCAGTTGCTGGCGGGCGGAAAAAAATCCTGGTACCTGGATGATCCCAAGGCCGCTTCAGGCCGGGTTTACTTTGATCTCAGAAGCGCGAAGTATGCGCCGGTTGAAGTTCCGCAGGGCGTGTGGTCGGTCGAAGTGGCAAAGAAATCCAACGGGGTGGTCAAAAAAAACTCAGGTGCGTCGCTGATCGATCTGGGCGATGGCGTTGCCTGCATCGAATTTCATTCGAAGATGAACTCGCTCGGCGGCGACATTGTCAGCCTCATCAGTCAAACCCTGAAACCAGGCGGCCCCGGCGATGGCTTCGACGCCTTTGTCATCACCAACGACGCGGACAACTTTTCTGTCGGCGCCAACGTCATGCTGCTGCTCATGTCCGTCCAGGAAGAAGAGTGGGACGAGGTTGACCTCGCCATCCGTCAGTTCCAGGGCATGACCCAGGCCATCAAGTTCTCGCCCAAGCCGGTAGTGGTCGCGCCTTTCGGGCTGTGCCTGGGCGGCGGGACCGAAATCACCCTTCATGCCGCAGCCCGCCAGCCTCATGCCGAACTCTACGCCGGACTGGTCGAAGTCGGCGTCGGTCTGCTCCCCGGCGGAGGCGGCTGCAAGGAGATGCTGCTGCGCGCGGTGGATAGTGCGGCGGCGATTCGTCCAGGACGCGGCGAGTCCATTGAACTGATGGAGGCAATGAAGAAAGCTTTCGAGACCATTGCCACCGGCAAGGTTGCGACTTCCGCCCATGAGGCGCGCAGCCTCGGTTTCCTGCATGAGTCGGACAACATCACCATGAACCGCGAGCGGGTACTGGCTGACGCCAAAGCCCGCGCCCTGGAACTGGTTCGCGCCGGATACGAACCTCCGCAGCCCCGCACCGATATCCCTGCGCCCGGAGAAAACGTTCTGGCAGCGCTAAGGCTGGGAGTACACATCATGCGGCAGGGCGAATACATCTCCGATCACGAGGTGAAGATCGCCACCAGAGTGGCGGAGGTGTTGTGCGGCGGCAATGTGACGCCCGGCACGCCGGTGAGTGAACAGTACATTCTGGACCTGGAGCGCGAGGCGTTTAAGTCGCTGTGCGGCGAGAGGAAGACGCAAGAGAGAATTCAGTACACGCTGAAGACGGGGAAGACGCTGCGGAATTGAACCGCCCATGCAGGGGCAAGAGCCTGTCCTGAGCGAAGCCTAGGCGATCAGATTTCGATCCTCCTGATTGCTTCCCGCCACATGCGGGAATCGCCGTACTGCAGGCTGCCTGCCTCGCCGGGCCCGCCAAAGGTCGTACTGGGACTGCATGTTGATCCAGAGATCCGGCGACGTCCCCAGTGCAGCCCCGAGGCGGAGAGCCATGCTGGCGGAGATTCCTGCTTTGCCGTTCAGCACGCGCGATAGAGTCACGCGCGTGACCCGCAGATGGGCCGCGGCTGCCGACACCGCCATATCTCCGAGGTACTCGCGGAGGACTAGTCCGGGATGCGGCGGATTGTGCATAGGCATAGACAACTCCTAGTGATAGTCCTGATAGTTGACGAGGACTGCATCCTCGCCTTCGAACCTGAAGGTCAGTCGCCAGTTCCCGCTGACCCACACCGCCCACTGGTCCTTGAGTTCTCCAGCCAGAGGATGGAGCCTCCACCCTGGAGCATTCATGTCGCCCGGCCCCTTGGCATTGTCGAGGGCAAACAGCTGCACGCGGAGCTTGACGGCGTGCTTCGGCTGAATCCCTGCCTTCGACCCGGTGCGAAAGAACTTCTCCAGTCCCCGATGGCGGAAGTTCTTTATCACCGTGTATAGTGTAACGATACATATTACGGGTCGTCAACAATAGAATGATGAGGGCAAGCCCTAAAGGCAAAGACCAATTGATCCATTCAGCTATGCGTCTAATATTTTGGCGGCGATTCGGTGGGTCCGGCGCGACGGCCAAGTGCTAGACTTGGTCAAATCAGTCACTGGAAACCGTTATGAGAGAAGTCGTCATTGCCTCCTCGGTTCGCACTCCTGTAGGACGCGCCTTCAAAGGCACACTGCGCGCAACCCGTCCCGATGAACTGGCCGCCGTCGCCATCAAGGGTGCGCTTGAACGTGTGCCTCAGGTAGACACCAAAGAAATCGAGGACGTGATCCTGGGCTGTGCCATGCCTGAGGCCGAGCAAGGGATGAACGTTGCCCGCATCGCCACGCTGCGGGCCGGGTTGCCGGTGGAAACTTCGGCGATCACCATCAATCGCTTCTGCTCGTCCGGGCTGCAGGCGATTGCCATGGCGGCGGAGCGCATCATGAGCGGCGGCGCGGACGTCATTGTGGCCGGCGGAACCGAATCGATGTCCATGATTCCCATGGGCGGACACAAGATCTCGCCGAATCCCTGGCTGATTGATCACTATCCTGACGCCTATCTCACCATGGGCCTGACCGCCGAACGACTGGCACAGCGCTTCGGCATCACCCGGCAGGTGGCGGATGAATTTTCGCTGCGCAGTCACCTGAAAGCGCTGGCTGCGATCCAGGCAGGCAGGTTCGCCGACGAAACGGTGCCGGTGAACGTGAGTTTCACCACTCCGAACGGCTCGAAACCGAAACGGCAGGAACTCATCTTCCAAGTGGACGAAGGACCGCGGGCCGATACTTCCCTTGAGGCCCTGCTCGCCCTCAAGCCGGTGTTTCATGCCCACGGAACGGTGACTGCGGGCAATTCCTCGCAAACTTCCGATGGGGCTGCCGCAGCGGTGGTCATGTCAGCAGAGCGGGCGGTGGCACTAGGGATCAAGCCGCTGGTGCGCTATGTTTCTTTTGCCACAGCGGGATACAAGCCGGAAGAAATGGGGCTGGGTCCGGTGTTCGCCATTCCGAAAGCCTTAAAGATGGCGGGGCTCAAACTCTCCGACATTGACGTAATCGAGTTGAACGAAGCCTTCGCGGCGCAGTCGCTGGCGGTAATTAAAGAAGCCGGGCTCGATCCGGAGCGGGTGAACCCGAATGGCGGAGCGATTGCGTTGGGGCATCCGCTGGGATGTACCGGGGCCAAGCTTACCGCCACTATCATCCGCGAGATGAAACGCCGCAATGCACGCTACGGGATGGTAACCATGTGCGTGGGCGGGGGCATGGGGGCGGCCGGCATTTTCGAAAATCTGAATTAACCACAGAGGACACTGAGGACACAGAGTCAGGCCCGCTTTTGCGCCTGCAAACTAATCAATCGCGCCGCCTAGCATAAAGTACAATAGTCCCAGCGATTTCCTCCGTGCCTCTGAGGCTCCGTGGTGGAATTGGCTTTCTAGGAGCGACAATGGCCACAATTTCCGCAATTCCCAGCACCAAGATTTCCGGCGGCAGCTTTCTGCTCGAAGAGCGCAAGGTTGACGAGGTTTTTACTCCGGAGGATTTTACCGAGCAGCACCAGTTGATCGGGCAGACGGCGGAGGAATTCGCAGTCAATGAAATCCTGCCCAATGCCGAAAAGATGGAGCACAAGGACCATTCCATCTCTCGAGATTTGCTGAAGAAGGCGGGGGACCTGGGGCTGAGCGGAGTTGAAATTCCCGAAGCCTACGGCGGCCTCGAAATGGACAAGGTCACCGCCGCCGTGATCGCCGATCACATCGCCAAGTACGCAGGCTTCGCCACCACCTGGGGCGCACACTCCGGCATCGGCACACTGCCTATCGTCTACTTTGGCACGGAAGAACAGAAGAAGAAATATCTGCCGCGGCTGGCCGCTGGAGAAATTGTCGGGGCTTACGCCTTGTCGGAAGCGTCCTCCGGCTCGGACGCGCTGAACTGCAGGGCTCGCGCCCAACTTTCGCCCGACGGCAAGCGCTACATCCTGAACGGCGAGAAGATGTGGATCACCAACGCCGGCTTTGCCGACCTGTTTACCGTCTTCGCCAAGGTGGACGGCGAAAAGTTCAGCGCATTCCTGGTGGAAAGAAGTTTTCCGGGATTCTCTGTCGGCGCGGAAGAGCACAAGATGGGCATCCGCGGATCTTCGACGTGTCCGCTGATCCTCAACGACTGCCAGGTTCCGGTGGAAAATCTGTTGGGCGAAATCGGCAAGGGGCACGTCATCGCTTTTAACATCCTCAACGTGGGACGCTTCAAGCTCGGAGCCATGTGCGTGGGCGGAGCACGCTTGTCGCTGGAAAACGCAATCGCATACGCCAAGCAGCGCAAGGCATTTAACAAAGTGATCGCCGATTTCGGTCTGGTGCGCGAGAAGTTGGCCAACATGGCAACATTGATCTACGTTGGCGAAGCATTGGTATATCGCACCGTAGGCATGATGGATGTCGCACTCAACGAAGTGGACAAAGCCGGCGCCGAGGCGGCCAAAGAAACCCGCAAGGCGATCGAGGAGTATGCAGTGGAATGCTCCATCCTCAAGGTCTGGGGCTCGGAGATGATCGACTACGTGGTGGACGAAACTGTCCAGATTTACGGCGGCTACGGTTTTGTCGAGGAGTACCCGGCGGAGCGTGCGTATCGCGATGCGCGCATCAACCGCATCTTCGAAGGCACCAACGAAATCAACCGGCTCATCATCACCGGCTTTCTGCTCAAGCGCGCCATGTCAGGACAGTTGCCGCTGATGCCCGCAATCAAGAAACTGATGGACGAAGTGCTGGCCGGGCCCAGCGTGGGCGAAGAACTGGAAGGTCCGTTAGCGGAAGAACGCAAACTGGTAGGACAGGCCAAGAAGCTGGGCCTGTTCGCCGCCGGGGCAGCGACCCAGAAATATATGCAGGCCATACAGGATCAGCAGGAAGTGATGGGCGCCATCGCCGATATGGTAATCGAGACCTATGCCATGGAGTCAGCAGTGCTGCGAACGCAAAAAATGGTCCAGCAGAACGGCAACGCGGCAGCAGCGACTGCACTCGCCATGACCCGGATCTATCTTTCGCAGGCCATGGACAAGATCGAAGTTGCGGCCAAGAAAATCATCGCAGCCGTGGCCGAGGGAGACATGCTGAGGACCCAGCTGGCCATCCTGCGCCGCCTGGTGAAGCACGAACCGTTCAACACCATTGCGTTGCGGCAGCAGGTCGCTGAAAAAGTAATCGAGCGGGGAAAATATACGCTGGCATAAACCTGGGTGAACCACAGAGGACACGGAGCAACACAGAGGTAAAGATAAGATCCAAGTCCTTACGCTGTGCCTAGGCGCTGCGGTGTGCCTAAGGCTTCTTTTTCAATTCTTCCATCACGCTCTGGATCAGTTCCTTCGCGTCCGTGAGTCCTTTCATCACCAACTGGATATCGAGGACCGGCTTGCCCGGCCAGCGCTGGCTCTGGCAATAGACCCCGTGCTGTCCGACCAGCGCCATGGCGTCGGTGATCATGTCCATGGTCACCGCCAACCGTCCTCGCGGGACGCCCATCATAGTTTCGTAGTGTTCCAGTTCTTGTTGCTTTTCGTCGAATACGGGCATGGCTTGATTGTATCGGGCAGGTTACGTGGAGCATAATTGCCGGCAGCCGCTGTCCGGATCTTCGTAGTTACGTCAAAGGACTTAGGACGAGCAGCTTCTGGCCCCTGCTACAAGCCAGGAGCCAGAAGCCCATTACTCAAGGAGAGAGTCATGAAGATACGCATCGCAATCGTCGTTTTCTTGCTGCCCGTGTTGGCCATGCTGGCCTGTGCCCAGGACGCGAGCAAGCGCCCCAGCCCACCCGCACAGGCGCAGTGCAAGTTCAGCGACGGTAAGACAGTCAAGACGGACTATTCGAGTCCGCGCACGAAAGGCCGCAAGATATTTGGCGGATTGGTGCCTTACGGCGAAGTATGGCGGACCGGCGCCAATGAAGCCACGACACTGGTCACGGACACCAACCTGAACGTCGGGGGCAAGGATGTTCCCGCCGGCAGCTACACGATTTTCACCCTCCCCAACGCCGATAAATGGGTCCTGATCATCAGCAAGAAAACCGGGGAGTGGGGCATTCCTTACCCGGGCGAGGGAGAGGACTTTACCCGGGTGGACATGCGGGTGTCGCAACTGTCTTCGCCGATGGAGAATTTTACCATCGCTTTCGACCAAACCGGCTCGACCTGCGCCATGCATGTGGACTGGGAGAAAACGCGCGCTTCGGTGGACATCAGCGAGAAAAAGTAAGGACGGACAGTGGATCGGCTGCGGTGGATGTCAGCGTGTGCTTCCGGAAAGCGCATCCACCGCATGCTGGGCTTCCGGCATTTCAGGTGAAAGTTTCAAAGCAGCCTGGTAGGCGGCCAATGCTTCCGAGCGGCGCCCCGTTCTCTCGAGAGCACGACCGAGCAGGAGAAATCCCGTATCCGTGGGCCGCAACTCAACCGCCTTCGAATAGTTGCTGATAGCGTCATCCAGCCGGCTTTGCTTCTCCAGTAACTCACCCAACCCCAGGTACACGTTGTACTGGTTCGGATTCAACTGCAGCGCCTGGTCATAACTGGTGCGGGCCTTTTCATCTTCGCCGAGCTTGCGATAGGCGGCGCCCAAGTTGGCGTAAGTTGCCGCCAGCAAGCCAGGGTCTGAAGTGAGAGTGATGACACGGTTGTACTTTTCGATGGCCTCGGCCATGTGTCCATGTTCCTGCAGGTAGGCTCCGAGATTGGAGCGGCTCATGGGGTCGAGCGGATTGATCTCGGCTGCAGCCTGGAAATGCAGGTACGCTTCATCGGTTTTGCCCAGCCACAGGAGCGCGCCGCCCAGATTGTCCTGCGCGATGAAATTTCTGCCGGTCACCGCGACCGCGTGCGTCCAGAGATCGTAATTGCTCGACCAGTAACCCAGCTGCCGGTTAGTGGCGAAAGAGAGAGCGAGAAGAACGCACGCCGCCGGAATCACGCGGACCACAAGACCGATCTGCTTCGAATCGGCCAGATCAGCGATTCTCCACGCGATCATGATAAAGATTCCGACCAGTGGAATGTACGCATAGCGGTCGGCCATGGCCTGGTCACCGACTTGTACCAGGCCGATCACCGGAACCAGAGTCCCCAGGAACCATAGCCAGCCCGTCAGCAGATATCGCCGGGCACGGAACTTCAGGGCCACGGCAGTCACCGCCAGCAGCACCAGGGCTGATGTCCCCACCTGCCACCCAGCCAGCGAATCTCCGGGATGAGGATAGATGGGCGACAGATGGGACGGCCAGATCATCTTCCACAAATACATGGCGTAAGCCATAACCGCATTTTCCAGACGCACCGCGAGCGAGAACTGCGCGGTGGAGCGCATGGCCCCGCCCGCGCGCTGCGCCTGCATGGTGATTACCGCGCTGGCAGCGGAAAGCGCGATCAGGGGCAATTTCTCAACGACAAGCTTTGACAGGGGTGCGGCGGTCGCATCGGCGCGGCCTCCCCGGATCCTGCCCAACGGCCAGTAGTCCAGCAACAAGAGTACAAACGGGAGCGTGATGACCATCGGCTTCGACATCAGTCCCAAAACAAATAAGCCGGCGAATACCAGGTACCGGCGCCAGTCCGGCTGCCGCGCATACCAGCAGTAGGCGATCAGCGTTGCGAAAAAGAAGAACGTGCACAGGACATTCTTTCGCTCCGCCACCCAGGCCACCGACTCGACATTGATGGGATGAAGAGCGAATAACGCCGCAACGAATAAACTTGGCCCCAGGCGGCGGGTGGCATACACCAGAAACAGGAAGAGCAGGACGGCGTTGGCGGCGTGAATCAGAAGGCTGGTGAAATGGTGGCCGGCGGGATTCTGGTGAAACAGTTGATAGTCGAGGGCGTGCGATAGCCAGGTAAGAGGATGCCAGTTGCCCTGCTCGGTGGCGGTGAAGGCCCATGTGATCGTGCGCCAGGTCAGGCCATTATGGACGTGCAGGTTCTCTGTGATGTAACGATCGTCATCGTAATTAACGAAGGGATGGCGGTTGACTGGATTGTAGAGGGCCAGCGTCGCTACCACAAGCAACAGACACAAAATGACGTTGCGCTTTTCAGGCGATGAGAAAAGACCTGGAGGCTTCGCAGGCACGGCTGCAAGGATTTAACCACAGAGGACACGGAGGACACAGAGGTGTTCTCTGTGACGCACCACCTTAATCATGTGACGAATGTCACATACTGCTCTCTACCTTTGTTGTAGAACCACGGAGGAAACGGGGGACACAGAGGAAATGCACTTTAACGAAATTAGCGGCGCAGTGGTTGATTCTGCCATGAAGGTTCATACCGCTTTGGGGCCAGGATTACTGGAGGGCGTTTACGAGGCTTGCTTGGTCCATGAACTGAAAAAGCGTGGCTTTCGGACGGCGTCGCAGCTTCCTCTTCCGGTGAATTACGATGGTGAGAGGATCGACCTTGGGTTCAGAGTGGATATCCTGGTTGAGAATACAGTGGTTGTCGAAATCAAAGCCGTGGACGCAATTACTCCGGTGCACCTGGCGCAGCTTATTACTTTTCTGAAGCTGAGCGGAAAATACGTTGGCTTGTTGATGAATTTCAACGTGGTGCACCTGCGCGACGGAATTCGCCGCATGGTGCAAGGCGAACCGCCCTCCGTGTCCTCGGTGTCCTCTGTGGTTAAATCCCTGGTTTCCACCTGAGCACGGGCTTGCGGGCAGCGGCGGTTTCGTCCAGGCGGGATACGCGCGTTGAGTGCGGCGCACCCAGCACGGTTTGAGGATCTTCCTCAACTTCTTCCGCGATTGACTTCATGGCCTCGATGAAAAGATCCAGTTCTTCCTTGGGCTCGCTCTCGGTCGGTTCGATCATGAGCGCGCCGGGAACGATCAGTGGAAACGCAGTCGTATAGGGGTGGAAGCCGTAGTCGATCAGGCGTTTCGCGAGGTCCATCGTCTTGACGCCTTTTTTGGCCTGCAGTTTATCGCTGAAGACGACCTCGTGCATGCTGGGCGTGGAATACGGCAGGTCGTACACGCCTTCGAGGCCCTTGCGAATGTAGTTGGCGTTAAGCACCGCGTCTTCGGTGGTCTGGCGCAAGCCGTCGGGACCGTTGGCCAGAATGTAGGCGAGGGCGCGGACGAACATTCCGAAATTGCCGTAAAACGCGCGCACCCGGCCTACCGATTGCGGCCGGTTGTATTCGAAGCCCAGGGTGCCGTCTGGCTTGGTCACGGGGACGGGCGTGGGTAGGAATGGTTCGAGCTTGCTTTTCACTGCCACCGGACCGGAACCGGGCCCTCCGCCACCGTGCGGAGTGGAAAAGGTCTTGTGCAGGTTCAGGTGCATGACGTCAACGCCGAAATCGCCCGGGCGGACTTTTCCCACCAGGGCGTTCATGTTAGCGCCGTCCATGTAGAGCAAGCCGCCCTTGGCGTGCATGATCTCTGCAATCTTGTGGATTTCCTGCTCGAACACTCCCAGCGTGTTGGGATTGGTGAGCATGAGTGCGGCAACGTCTTCGTTCATCTGCGCCGCCAGCGCCGACACATCCACCATGCCCCGGGCATTGGATTTCAAATTCTCCACTGAGTAACCGACCATGGCTGCGGTCGCGGGATTGGTACCGTGCGCGGAATCAGGGATCAGGACTTTCTTGCGCGGATCGCCCTTCGACTCATGGTAGGCGCGGACCATCAGCAATCCGGTCAGCTCGCCGTGCGCTCCGGCGGCGGGTTGCAGCGTGATGGCATCCATGCCGGTAATTTCAATGAGGCACTCGCTCAGGGTCTTGATAATGCGCAGGGCGCCCTGCGAGATCCGCTCGGGCTGGTAAGGATGTCCGTTGGCCAGGCCTTCGAGGCGCACTACCAGTTCATTCACCCGCGGGTTGTACTTCATGGTGCACGAACCCAGCGGATACATGCCCAGATCGATGGCGTAGTTCCAGGTGGAAAGCCGGGTGAAGTGGCGGATGATTTCGATTTCGCTCACTTCGGGCAGGTGGCCCAGGTCTTTTCGTTCGGACGAACCAAGAAGCGCGGCGGCATCAACCTCGGGAACATCCAGCGGAGGCAGCTTCCAGGCCGCCTTTCCGGACGAAGACTTCTCGAAAATCAAGCCCTCATTCTGGCTGACGTGCCGGGTGGCCTTGCGAGTCATGTGCTTCACCGTGCCACCTCCTGCACATCCACTTCTTCCTTTGCAGATCGCACGGAGCGTTCGCTTTCGGCGACCAGGCCGACCGCGGTATCAATCGAGCTGCGCGTGGTCAGTTCGGTGCAACACCACAGCGCAGCATGGCCCAGTTCGGGATAAAACTTTTTGAGGGGAAGTCCTCCCACGATTTTGTGGCCCAGCAGGCGGCTGTTGATGGCGTAGGGACTTTCGCTGGTCTGGACCACGAATTCGTTGAAACGCGGCGCGCCGGAAAACAACACTCTGGCATGTTTGCTGAATTGAGCGGCCGCGTAGGCAGTTTTAGCCAAATTGTGTTTGGCCAGTTCCCTTAGCCCCACTTTGCCGTAGATGGTCATGAAGATATTGACCATGAGCGCGACCAGGGCCTGGTTGGTGCATATATTCGAGGTCGCCTTTTCGCGGCGTATGTGCTGTTCGCGCGTAGCCAGAGTCAGAACGAAGCCGCGTTTGCCGTTGCGGTCGGTGGTCTGGCCGGCTAGGCGTCCGGGCATCTGGCGGACAAACTGTTCGCGGGTGGCGATGACGCCGCAATACGGCCCACCAAAGCCCAGAGGCACACCGAAAGATTGCGCCTCCATCGCGATCACGTCGGCCTGGCGCGGCGGCTCGACGATGCCCAGCGAAACTGCTTCGGCAATCGACACCACTAGCATCGCGCCCTTCTTGTGCGCGATCTCGGCGATAGCTGCAGCATCTTCAATGGTTCCGAAGAAGTTAGGCGACTGAATCAGGACGCAGGCCGTATCCGGCGTGATGGATTTTTCCAACTCTTCCAGGTTTAGCCGGCCATTCTCTTTAAACGACGTCGTGGACAGGGGCAGGTTCTGGTGATGCGCGTAGGTGGTCAGCACCTCGCGATACTCCGGGTGCACGCTGCGCGCAATGATCACCGAGCGGCGTCCGGTGAGACGCACCGCCATCATCACGGCCTCGGCGGCCGCAGTCGAACCGTCGTACATGGAAGCATTGGCGACTTCCATGCCGGTAAGCTCGCAAATCATGGTCTGAAATTCAAAAATCGCCTGCAATGTGCCCTGCGAGATTTCCGCCTGGTAAGGGGTGTAGGCGGTCAGAAATTCGCCGCGCGAGATGAGCGAATCGATGATCACCGGCCGGTAGTGAGCATAGGCGCCGGCACCAAGGAATGTGGCGTAGGCGTCGCCGTTCTCGCGGGAGCGCTCGCGAAACCAGTCCACAATCTCCGATTCAGCCATCTGCCGCGGTACTTTAAGGTCCCGCTCCAGGCGGTATTCCGCGGGAATGGGAGAGAACAAATCATCGATCGAACGCGCGCCCATGGCTTGCAGCATGGCCTTTCGGTCGGCGGGAGATTTAGGCAGATAGCGCATAGAAATTCTTTAGATGTACTTCGAGGCCAATTCGATTGTTGGCCGGCGGCGCTGGGGTGATGTTTGCCATGGGTGATATCAGCTTTGGATTTAATGCCCACCCTCTTCGGCAACGAACTTCTCGTAGTCGGCGGCCGAGAGCAGTGCGTTCAGCTCACCCGGATCCTTCAACGTGATTTTGATCATCCAGGCGCTATGCGCATCTTTATTGATCTTTTCCGGGGCCGTTGCCAGATCACCATTCACTTCGGTCACCGTACCGGACACGGGGGCGTAGAGATCGGAGACTGCCTTCACCGACTCCACTGAGCCAAAGGTTTTGCCGGAGGTGATTTCGGCGCCCGCCTTGGGCAGATCGACGAAGACAATGTCGCCCAGCGACTCCTGGGCGTAACTGGTGATGCCGATGGTGGCGTTCGCGCCGTCGGCTTTGATCCACTCGTGCTCTTTGGTGTACTTGTAGTCGGTCGGAAAGGGCATGGTGACTTTTTAGCTCCTGGCTTCTAGTTGCTGGCTCTTGGCTTTTCGGGTCCCTCTGTGCTTCTCCGTGTCCTCTGTGTTCAAGCCTTTTTCGGCTTCCGATAAAACGGGGTTGGCACTACTTGTGCCTTCACGCCCTGCCCGCGTATTTCCACCTTTAATTCGGTGCCCAGAGGGACGAACTCGGTGGGAACATACGCCAGCGCGATATTTTTCTTGAGAAAGGGCGCAGGGGAACCGCTGGTGACGTACCCGATGTCCTGGCCGGCCAGGTCGAGGACCTTGTAGCCATCGCGGGCGATGCCGCGCTCTAACATCTCCAAACCTGCAAGTTGGCGTTTTGTTCCTTCGGCCCTGGCCTGCTCCAGAGATGCGCGGCCGATGAAGTCCGGCTTCTCCATCTTGCAGAAACGATCGAGGCCAGCCTCCCACACGTTAATGGTATCGGAAATCTCGTGGCCGTAGAGCGGCAGCCGGGCTTCGAGACGCAGCGTGTTGCGAGCGCCGAGACCGCAGGGGACCACTCCGAATTCCTTGCCGGCTTCGAGAATCTCGTTCCACACCCGGGCGCTGGTCGCTTCGTCACTCGGAATGTAGATCTCGAATCCATCTTCGCCGGTGTAGCCGGTGCGGGCAATCAGAGTATCTTTCAGCCCGCAAACCGTCCCGCGAGTCACCCAGTAAAACTTCACCGCCGAGAGGTCCGCGTCGGTGAGCTTCTCCAAGAGGTTGACCGCCTTCGGTCCCTGAATCGCGATCTGGGTAAAGTCGTCGGAGAGATTTTCGACCGTGCAATCGAACTGACGGGTATGGTCGCGCACCCAGTTGAAATCCTTCTCGCGGGTTCCGGCATTGATCACCAGCAGGTATTCATCTTCCCCAAGACGGTGGACGACAACGTCATCCACGAAAGTGCCCTGCGGATAAAGCAGTGCCGAATACTGTGCCTGGCCGATGGCGAGCCGCGCAGCGTCATTCATCGAAATATGCTGTACTGCGGCCAGCGCTTGCGGCCCGGCCAGGCGGATATCGCCCATGTGGCTGACGTCGAAAATGCCCACGCCCGTTCGCACCGCATTGTGCTCGGCCATGATCCCGCCCACGGACGGGTATTCGACCGGCATCTCCCAGCCATTAAATTCGACCATTTTGGCGCCCATCTGGCGATGGACAGAATAGAGCGCGGTCTTGCGGATGGCTGGCGTAGTCGCCTCGACTGCGGGCAATGAAACCTCGGTCAAAAGCAATGGCTGAGCTGCTGAAATGATCAGGACTGTTTACCCTAACACGCGCTCGGCGATGGCTTCAACTGAGCCGCCGGTGGACCAGATTGGCAGCCTGGAATGGCGGTTACCAACGGAACTTTCCACGCTCCCGAACCCGCGCTAGAGTTCGCCCATGGCCACCACCACCAGAAACAGGTACCACTGCATGCAGTGCGACATGACCGAGGACAAGTGCGATTGCGAGAAGTACTGTTGCTCCTGCCAGGGGCAAGTGGACATCCGCCTGTGCAGCGATGGTCTTTACTACTGCCCGCCTTGCCGGCAGGCGTGCGGCTACAAGGTTTCCGACTAGGCAGCGGGCCTTGGCTCTCGAGGCGCCCGGCACTCGCAGGGACAACCTGTGTCTTGTTGGCGCACGCCTTTGGTCGGGAGGGCACCTCGGGAGGGCACGACTTCAGTCGTGCCGTAAAGTTCTGTGACCGGGGCTTTAGCCCCTGCGGTCACTCAGCGTGCGACCGCGTACACTCTCGTCAGTTTCCGTGGACAGGAATCGAGTTCAAATCCTCCGTGTGCCGAGGAGTAAAGATAGTCTTCGGCTCGACTCACAATTTTGCCTTCTACCGGGTTCTGTCGAATATATCCAACGTGTACGGCGTAATCAGTTGCATCTCGAATGCGATGATCAACGTATCCGCGTTCCCATATTTCCATGTTCAGAGCCAACTGGTTCTTGACCCTAAAGGAAAATCCCCCTTTGATGAATTGCAGAGCTCGTTCCAACTTGATTTCTGATGGGGTGAGGAGCAGGTGAAAATGTGTTGGCATTACTACGAACTCATGCAACAGGAATTTTCGCTCTCGCCGATAGTGATAGATGGTGTCGATGAAAAGACCCGCCATGCGTTCGGTTTGGAACAGCGAACGATGTCCCCATGTGCCGGCAGTCACGAAATATACATTTGATCCGAAAGATGTTCGATCCCGAGGGGGTTTGGACACGTTTGACCTCAGCGGCTGAAGCCGCAATCTTGTGAGCATTGTGGCGGCACGGCTGAAGCCGTGCCCTCCCGGCCGCGCCCTTCCAGCCGTGCCCTTCCAGCCGTGCTCTCTCGCCTTTTCATTCTCTATCAGAGCCTGTGACGGATGTCTGTGACGGACGAACACTGAAGTGTTCAGAGTGGGGCTAGATAATCACTGCTTCCTTGTACTCTCCGAAAACTTTTCGCATGGTGTCAGAGATTTCACCGACCGTCGCGTTGGCTTCGACTGCGGCCAGGATTCGCGGCAGAAGATTCTCCCCGGAGCGGGCGGCAGCTTCGATTTGCTGGAGTGAGGCCTGCCACGCATCGTGATCGCGGCGTGCACGCAAAGCCCGCAGGCGTTCGACCTGCTTGCGCTCCAGTGCTTCGTCGATACGTTGGATAGGGATGGGCTTCTCTTCCTCCACGGCAAAGCGATTTACGCCGACCACTACGGCTTCCTCGCGATCCACCTGCTGCTGGTATTCGTAAGCCGCGTTCTGGATCTCCTGCTGCACATAGCCTCGCTCCAGCGCCTTGATCATGCCTCCGAGAGCTTCAATCTTTCCCAGATAGTCGGAGGCGCGGGCTTCGATTTCATTGGTCAGGGCTTCGATGTAGTAGGAACCGGCCAAAGGGTCAACGGTTTGCGGAACGCCGGCCTCGTAAGCCACGATCTGCTGGGTGCGGAGCGCGATACGAGCAGCCTGCTCGGTGGGCAGGGCGAGCGCTTCATCGTACGAATTGGTGTGCAACGATTGGGTGCCCCCGAGCACCGCAGCCAGCGCCTGCAGCGCGGTGCGAACGATATTGTTTTCCGGCTGCTGCGCGGTCAGAGTCGAGCCCGCGGTCTGGGTATGGAAGCGCAGCATCCAGGAGCGCGGGCTTTTCGCACGGAAATGATCCCGCATGATTCCAGCCCACATGCGGCGGGCGGCCCGGAACTTGGCAACCTCTTCCAGAAAGTTGTTGTGGGCGTTGAAGAAGAATGAAATCCGCGGAGCAAACTTATCAACATCGAGGCCGGCGTCGATGGCCCCCTGCACGTAGGCGATGCCGTTGGCCAGGGTGAAGGCGACTTCCTGGACCGCAGTCGATCCGGCTTCGCGCATGTGATAACCGGAGATGGAAATAGTGTTCCACTCGGGAACGTTCTGATTGGTCCAGGCAAACAGGTCGGTGATGATGCGCATGGCCTGTGCGGGCGGAAAAATGTATGTGCCGCGGGCGATGTACTCCTTGAGCACGTCGTTTTGTACGGTGCCTGACAACAGGCGAACATCGACGCCCTGGCGTCGGGCGACCGCGACGTAAAGCGCCAGCAGGATCGACGCGGTTGCGTTGATCGTCATCGAGGTGGAAATTTTGGTCAGATCGATGCCATCGAAGAGGCGCTGCATGTCTTCGACAGAATCGATGGCCACACCCACTCTTCCGACTTCCCCGACCGCCAGGGGATGGTCAGAATCGAGGCCGATCTGAGTCGGAAGGTCGAACGCGACGGAGAGGCCGGTGGTGCCGTTAGCCAGCAGGTACTTGTAGCGTTTGTTCGACTCCTCGGCATCGCCCATGCCGGCGTACTGGCGCATAGTCCATAACCGGCCGCGATACATGGTGGCCTGCACGCCCCTGGTGAAGGGGTAGTCGCCGGGGTATCCGACTTCGCTTTCCTGGTTGCGAGCGTTGAGATCAGCGGGCGTGTACAGAGCGTGGATGGGGATGTGGGAGGAGGTTTCGGGATCAGCCGCCGCGCGATTTTCGGCTTTAGGTTTGTCGGCCATGACGAAGGGCAATGGGCACAAAGGACTCAGCACAAAGGAGATTTAAATTTTCGGTTCCTCGCGGACCTTCGTGTCCCTTGTGGTTCAAGCTCTTAACCTTTTTTCCATACTCTCCAGAATGAGCTGGCGCCGAACCAGGTGAAAGTCAAAGTGAAAATAATTGCGATTAGTACGCGTCCCAGGGTAGTCTGGCCGGCCTGGTAGTGGGCGTACTCACGAAAGAAAGCGCCCGCGCCGATAAATGCTAAAGCCAGGAAAACAAAGCCTGTGACCTCGAGGAAGAGCTGGCGCAGCACCCGGCCAAAGTGCGATGCCGTAGTGCGGGCGCCTTTCATCACCGCGCCCAGGGTACGAGTGCGGCCGGCGTGCTGGGCAGCAATCCGGGCCGCGATGCTCAATTTGCGGACTGTGGAGACATTCACCATCAAGCGTCGATTTTAGCAGTGTTCGGGGTTACAATGACGGAGCACGACGCTGGCGTCGCGAGCCGGGGTGACCAGATCCGGCATCTAAGTAACTGAGTACTGGCGTTCTACTTCAGGGGGCCAAGTGGACCAGCAATTAAAGCAGTTGATGAAAGAACTGGGCGAGGCCATTAATGAATCGCTGGCGGACAGCGAGCAAATCGCCGAAGTGGTCTCCAAGATCAAAGACAGCGGATACGACATTTTCCTGGTACTGGAAGCGACCATCGGCGTAAGCAAGCCGGGCGAGAAGTCCGACGACAAGACTTCCCTGGTGACCACCCTGACCACCAACCCCGAGTTCAAGATCAGCGACCAGGACCTCAAGTTCCTGAAGTCGCTGCGCATCAAGATCGAGAACGACGCGGCGTAGCGGCGGGCGTCGGACCTCGGGCGCCAGACCTCAGGAAACCCAACCCTTCGGTCGTCGAAATCTCCCATTTTTCCTATTTGTCTTTCCTTTTTATCCAAGTTTCCTAACGGCTGAAAGCTGATAGCTGACGGCTGACCGCTGTGGTACAACCACGTCTTGCCTGCGAGCGGACAATCCGGACTCGTACGGGCCATTGGGAGATGGAGCCTGGCGGCCCTGGTTGTCAACTCCATCATCGGCAGTGGGATATTTGGACTGCCTTCCGACGTGGCCCGACTCATTGGCCGGTCCAGCCCATGGGCGGTATTGCTGGCAGGGGCCGCGGCCGGCGTCATCATGGCGTGCTTTGCGGAGGTGGCTTCGCAATTTACCCAGGCGGGCGGGCCCTACCTCTACGCGCGCGCCGCGTTCGGGCGGTTTGTAGGAATTGAAATGGGCTGGATGCTTTGGCTGGTACGCTTGGCGGCGCCGGCCGCGACTTCCAACCTGTTCGTTGTTTATTGTGGCGAGTTCTGGCCGCACGCCAGAGAACCACTGCCCCGATTCCTTATTCTGACCTTTCTGTACGGCGTCCTGACCCTGATCAATTATCGCGGAGTGCGGGCCAGCACACAGGTCAGCAACGTGTTTACGGTGGCCAAACTGGTGCCGCTGTTTCTGGTGGCGATTGCCGGATCGTTTTACCTGCTGACAGGGCACCCGGCAGCGCCTGAATTGCCAGGTGGTGCCGGTGCCGGCGCATGGCTCAAGGCTTGCCTGCTACTGGTCTTCGCCTACGGCGGCTTTGAGACGGCTCTCACGCCTTTGAGCGAGGCAAAAAATCCCCGTCGCGACGCGGCGTTTGCTTTGTTCACCGCGCTGATCACATGCACTTTGCTGTACTCGGCGATCCAGTGGGTCGTGGTGGGCATCCTGCCTGATCCTGCCCACAGCGAACGGCCCCTGGCGGATGTCGCCCGGCTCGTTTTCGGCAGCGGCGGCGCCGCTTTCGTGTCTGTGGGCGCGCTGGTTTCAGTGGTTGGCTATCTCAGCGCCAACATGCTGGGCGTGCCCCGAATTACGTTCGCGCTGGCGGAGAACGGAGATTTCCCGTCCATCTTCGCGGCCATTCATGCCCGCTTCCGCACTCCCTATTTTTCTATCCTTGCGTTCGCCTTATTGAGTTGGCTGCTGGCGCTGTTCGGCAGCTTCACCTGGAACGCTACTCTTTCCGCGGTGGCGCGACTCCTCTATTACGGCCTGGTTTGCGCGGCCTTGCCGATACTTCGCCGCAAGCAGCCGGGGGCTGCGATGTATCGCCTTCCCGCGGGAACGCTGTTTGCCGTGTTAGGCGTTGGAATTTGCGCGGTATTGATTACCGGCGTGAACCTGGGAGGGTCATTGATCCTGCTGGCTACTGCTCTGGTGGCGATGATCAACTGGCTGCTGGTCAGAAAGCGGCCGCCGGGCGAGGTGCTCTCCTGATTCTTGTATTGAACGCTGCGAAACTGCTAGGCTACGCCGTTCCATGAAACTCAAATTCCTTCTGCCGCTGCTTTGCGGAGTAAGTTTTCTTGCCGCAGCCCAGCAAGTATCTTTTTCAGCCGGGAATTTTGTGGTCGAGAAGAACGTCGCCGTGCCCATGCGCGACGGAGTAATCTTGCGCGCCGACGTGCTGCGGCCGAGCGGCAGAGGCGCATTCCCGGTGCTGGTTTACCGCACCCCGTACGGCAAAGAGCCGGCGCTCGAGGAATACACCACCTTTCGGCACGCGGTCGAACACGGATACACGGTCGTGGTGCAGGATGTTCGCGGACGCTACGCTTCCGATGGCGAGTTCCGTCCCTACGAGAATGAAGGCCGCGACGGCTACGACACCATCGAGTGGGCAGCGCGTCAACCTTGGTCGAACGGCGCGGTTGGGACCTTTGGACTTTCTTATCCAGGGGCGGTGCAGTGGCTGACGGCAGTGGAGAACCCGCCCCATCTGAAAGCCATGGTCCCGGCGATGACTTTTTCTTCGGCACAGAATTTCTTCTACGCCGGCGGTCTGTGGGACATGTCGTGGATCGAATGGATTTGGGACAATATCGCGCCCGACACTCGGGCCAAGAGAAATCTGCCCGGACCGAAGACCCCGGACGAAGCGGTTGCCGCCTGGGGCCAGGCAAGTCCCAAGATGCTGAACACGGTGCCGCTCGACCAACTGCAGGAACTGCGCGGTGTCGCGCCGTACTATTATGACTGGCTCACGCATCCCTACGACGATCCCTGGTGGGAGTGGTGCGATCTGCGGAACAAATACGGCCGGGTGCACGCCGCCGTGCTCAATTTTTCCGGATGGTATGACGACAACTATGGCCCCGAAGGCGCCACCACGAACTTTGTGGGCTTGTTGAAGGCGCGGTCTTCCGCGGCCGACCCTGAGTCGCATTTCGCGGTAAAGCCGGACACGCACCTCCTGATCGGTCCGTGGGTGCACGGTGTGGATTCTACGGCGAAGGCCAAGGCTGGCGAGCGTTCTTTTACTCAGGCGGCGGCGATTGACTACGACGAAATTGTCCTGCGCTGGATGGATCACTACCTGCGAGGCAGCGCGAATGGAGTAGAGAAGGAGAAACCTGTCCGCTACTTTGTGATGGGAGACGATCAGTGGCGCGCCGCCGACGCCTGGCCGCCGGCCTCGACACACGTTTCCTATTATCTAACCAGTCCGCGATCCGGGGAGGTTCATGGAAGTCTGTCCTCCGAAGCGCCCAGCGAGAAGAAGGCGTCAATGAATTTTCTATCCGATCCGGAGAAGCCGGTGGTCAATTCGTACGGCAGTTCGGGCGCGCACGATTACCGGGATTTGACCGGGCGCCGCGATGTTTTGACTTTCGATTCGGCCCCGCTGGACCGCGACACCGAAGTGACCGGACCGATCCATGCCCAGATTTATCTGGCGTGCGACTGTAGCGACACCGATTTGTGGGTACGTTTGCTCGACGTGGCTCCAGACGGCACGGCTTTCAATCTGATGAGCCCCGGCCTCGACGTGCTGCGCGCCAGCTATCGCAACCTGAAGAAGGGGCGGCGACTACTGAAGCCGAATCGGGTCTATGAGCTGCATCTCGACAACCTGATTACCAGCAACGTGTTTCGGAAAGGTCATAGCATACGAGTACAGATTTCAGCGACCTTCTTTCCGAATTTCTCGCGCAATCTGCAGACCGGCGAGCTGGAAAATTCGTCTTCCAGAATGCAGAAAGCCAACGTCTCGATTTACACTGACCGCCGTCGCCCTTCACGCATTGTTTTGCCGGTCATTTCACGGTGAGGACGCGCGATCGCGAAAGCCGATGCGGAGACCCGGAGGAATCCTTGTTCCAGCGAAACCGGACTTACCTGCTGCTTCTGCTGGCTGCTGCATTTCTGGCTGCGGCGTCCGTTCCAGTTCGGGCCCAGCGCGAACCGGTGCTCAAGCAGATCGACGAGCCCCATCCCTACTACTTCCGCGAAATGTATTTGCCTCAGCTCACGACCGGCCCGAGCGCAGTGGCGTGGGCCGCGGATGCACGCAGCGTGGTCTTCTCCATGGCGGGATCGCTGTGGCAGCAGAAGCTGGACTCTTCCTCGGCCGAACAACTGACCAGCGGCCCCGGCTACGACTACCAGCCCGATTGCTCTTCTGATGGGCGCTGGGTGGTGTACGCCTCTTATGCCAGGGATGCGGTTGAACTCTGGTCCCTGAACCTGGCGACAAAAGCCACGCGCCAAATCACCACCGGCGGCGCCGTCAACGTCGAGCCCCGTTTCTCGCCCGACGGAAAGCGGATCGCATTCGTCTCTACGTCGTTTAACGGACGCTTCCACATCTTCGTGGGGCAATTCAGCGACGGCGAATTGAAGGATGTCCACCGCCTGACCGGAGAGAACCGCAGCAGCCTCAACCGCTATTACTACAGCCAGTTCGACCTTGAGATCAGTCCCGCCTGGTCGCCCGACGGTAAGGAAATACTTTTCGTTTCGAACCGCGGCCGCATCTACGGCACCGGCGGCTTCTGGCGGATGAAGGCCGAGCCCGGTGCGGAGGCTCGCGAGATTCACTACGAAGAGACGGCATGGAAGGCGCGCCCCGATTTTTCCCCGGACGGCAAGCGGATCGTCTATGCGTCCTATCTGGGGCAGCAGTGGCACCAGCTCTGGGTGCTGCCGTCGGTAGGGGGTGATGCGTTTCCTCTCTCCTATGGCGATTTCGATAACGTGGCGCCGCGCTGGTCGCCGGATGGAAAGCGGATCGCGTTCATCTCCAATCGCGGTGGGAATACCTCATTGTGGACACAAACCGTCCCCGGCGGCGAGCAGGTCCAATTGGACGCGAAGGAGAAGCACTACCTGAAGCCGGTGGGCCAGTTAACCGTTGCAGTGCTGGACGCGGCCGGGCACTCCACCCCGGCGCGAATGTTTGTCGTGGGTGCGGATGGCCGGGCTTACGCCCCGGATAACGCATGGATGAATGCTGACGACAATTTCGTGCGCTCCGAGCGTCCCTTCGAGGCGCACTACTTTCACACTCCTGGCATCGCGGAAATCACCTTGCCTGCGGGGCGCGCGGAAGTTGAGGTTATGAAGGGCTTCGAATACCGCTTCGAAAGACATACGGTGGCCATCGCCGCCGGGCTTAAATCCAATCTGACGGTTAAGCTGCAGCCGCTTGACCTTCCCCAAGAATCAGGCTCGCAATGGGTCAGCGGTGATGTTCACGTGCACATGAATTATGGAGGCGCGTACCGTAACACGCCGAGGCATCTGGTGGACCAGGCCGCGGCCGAGAACCTGCAGATCGTGGAAGACCTGGTCGTCAACAAGGAACAGCGCATCCCGGATATCGCTTACTTCAGTCCCAAACCTGATCCGGCCTCGACTGCGACCAATGTTCTGCTGCATGGCCAGGAATTTCATACCAGCTATTGGGGGCACCTGGGCCTGCTGAATCTGACGCGGAATTTTCTGCTGCCCGGGTATGCCGCTTATCCCAACACTGCCGCGGCCAGCCTGTTTCCCGCCAACGCAAATGTGGCTGACATGGCGCATGAACAGCACGCGCTGGTGGGATATGTTCATCCCTATGATGCAGTGCCCGATCCCGCAAAGGATGCTTCGCTGACCCACGAACTGCCGGTGGATCTGGCGCTGGGCAAAGTGGATTACATCGAAGTGCTCGGCTTCGCGGAGCACAAATCGACTGCGAACGTCTGGTACCGGCTGCTCAACTGCGGGTTCCGCCTGCCGACCGCGGCCGGCACCGATGCCATGGCCAACTTCGCGTCGCTGCGCGGACCCGTTGGACTCAACCGGGTGTACGCCAAGGTTCCTGCCGGTCCGCTCAACATTGGAGTCTGGCTGGATTCGATCAAGCGCGGCCGTACCTTCGCCACCAACGGACCTTTGCTCGGATTTTCGTTGGGAGACAAGCAGCTGGGTGACGATCTGTCACTGCCGGCTGGAGAGAACAAAGTGAAGTTCACTGCCTGGCTGCGCTCGTTCGTGCCCATCGATCATCTGCAGCTGATCTGCAATGGCGAGGTGGTACGCGATATGAAGCTGAACGCCGATCGCGAAGCGGCCGACGTGAAAGACACAATTCCAATTTCACGCAGCGGCTGGTGCCTGCTGCGAGCCTGGAGCGACAAGGCCGAGCACCCCGTGCTGGACATGTATCCCTACGCAACAACCAGTCCCATCTACATCACGGTTGCGGGTTCGCACCCCAGGCCCACGGAAGACGCAGCGTATTTCATCGCCTGGATCGATCGCATGATCGACGCCGCGAAGTCGAACCAGGACTGGAACACGGAGGCGGAGAAGACTGCGGTGCTGGAGATGCTGTCATCGGCGCGGAAAGTCTATGCGGAGAAGTGATCATGGGCGAGGGATCCGCCCATAAGCGCCGACGTGGGGTTTCTTCCGGATTGCCGACCATTGGCTCAGTGGGCCAGGTACCGCGCCTGGTCAGCCGCGATTGCCTGCAGTAGCCGCGGGGCGCACATTACACTAGCCCCCACGGTGGAAGGAGCATCGGTGTGCGTCCTGATACCGATGAGCAACTAAGGGATGGCAACAGAAGAAGAACGCTGCGCGAAGGCGAAAGAGTTTCAACGGATCGATGAGGCCTTCCGCACGGGTGATCTGGATGCCCTGCGCGCGGCAGTCAACGATCCCACGGTGATACCAAACGGCCGGATGCCCGACACCATCGGGGCGTGCCTGGTTTACGCAATCTATCACAGCCCCCTTTCATTTATCCGCACGCTGCTGGAGATGGGAGCTGACCCGAATGCTCCGGTGGATGACGGATTCCCCCCGCTCATTGCAGCGCTGAGCTGCGCGCGTGACGTGCCAGGCTCGAAAAGACGCACAGACGTGGACGACATCCTGAGACTGCTGTTGCGGTTTGGCGCGGATCCGAACCAACGGGGCGTCAATGACTGCACGCCGCTTCACATGGCCGTGGCTGCGCGTGACGCTCTTGCGGTCCAAATTCTTCTCGAAGGCGGTGCGAATTCTGAATTACGTACGCGGATCGACGAATGCGAGACGCCGCTCGAAATGGCGACAGGGGCCGGCATGACGGCCGTTGCGGAGATTCTTGCGCGCAAGGGTGAACCGCTTCGCCGGCGCCTGAAATCCGGTTTGAAGCTGCTGGTTGACATACCCGGTTCCGGGGATTTGGTGCGCCGACAGAAGAACTACCGAATCCGCCTTCGTCTGTGGCTGAACCGGGGAGAAGCAGTTCGGTGGCAGACTGCCTGGGGGCCTGCGGATATCGCGCGGCTCGAGGACAACGGTGAAACGTTGATAACCGAAATCCGAATTGACCGGCGTTCACTTGTCAACGGCCTGTTTTACGGCGTCGAAGGCATGAGAGTCGGAGGAACACGCCGGCTGGAAATTTCACCCCTTCTGGCTTACGGAGATCGAGGGGTTCCGGGAGTTATCCCCGCTGGTGCCATGCTGATCGCGGAAATCACGATACTCGAGGGGCGCGGCTAGATCGCCGAAGCGACAAAACCATCGGAGCCCGATATTCCGGTTGGGCCAGACCGGGAGCGAGGCTCCAGTGCTTGTTGGCCTAACCGTTCCGGGGGAATACGAGCCGAATTTCTGTTGTATAACGGGCTACCCGGAAACAACGGCTCGTTAGGTTAGCCCTTATAGTGTCCCGCCCTCCGACTCTGCAATCGAGGTCGGATACCTTCATCTGGCAACTGCTTGGGCGCGCTCCAACTCCAACAGCGCTTCCTTGCGCTCAACTCCCCAGCGGTAGCCTCCCATGTCGCCGTCTTTGCGGACCACGCGGTGACAGGGAATCGCTACGGCGACCGGGTTGGTGGCGCAGGCGCGGGCCACGGCGCGGGTGGCGGCGGGCTGTCCGATGGCCTTCGCGACCTGGGCGTAGGAGCGGGTGGCGCCGAACGGAATGGATTGCAGTTGCGTCCACACCCGGCGCTGGAAAGCGGTGGCCTGAATGTCGAGCGGGAGCGATGAACGCAGTTTGTAGCCATGCATCTGGCGGAGAAGGTTCTCTTTCCAGGTTTGCATGGCGGCGTCATCGCGGCGGCGGACGGCGAAGGGAAACTCGTGCCTGAGGCCGTGCTCCAGTTCGTCATCCGTATCGGCGAACTGGATGGTGCAGATTCCTTTTTCCGTGGCGGCAATCAACATGCGCCCCAGAGGCGAAGCGGTGCATGTATAACGGATAGGGGCGGCGATGGCGCCGCGACGGTATTTGTCGGGAGTCATGCCCAGCTGCGACGCGGTGCGCTCGTACAAGCGGCTGCTCGAACTGTAGCCGGCATCGTACATCGCCCGGGTGACGGAGTGGCCAGCCTGTAGATTGCGCTTGAGCTGGTTCATGCGGCAGGAATCGGCGTAGGCCCGGGGCGAGATGCCGAGCACTGCCTTGAATGAGCGCTGCAGATGAAAGGGACTCTGGCGGAATTCCGCTCCCAGGCGGCTCAGCGTGACCGGTTCATCCAGGTGGCGCTCGATGTAGCGGCAGACGGCCTTGACCATTTCCGCCTGCTTGTTGCCGCCGATGGCTTTCGGGCGGCAGCGCAGGCAGGCTCGGTAACCGGCCTTTTCGGCTTCATCGGGCTGATGAAAGAAAGTAACATTCTCCCTGCGCGGACGCCGCGAGGGGCAGGATGGGCGGCAATACACCCCGGTCGAGGAGACGGCGAAAACGAAGCTGCCGTCCTGACTGGCGTCACGGGCCAGAACGGACTGCCATTGATTCTCCGCAGGAAGATTCTCAGACGGACGATTTTCGATGCTGCGTGCCATGTTACGAGCTCCGATGTCTCGAACTCCGGTCAGGTTGAGTATCGCATTGGCTGTCATAATGACCCAAGCCTAAGCCGGAGGGAAGGCGTGGACTATCCGAATCTTGCGGTCAAAGCAATTTTCCTGGTGATGCCTATGCGTCGGTTGAGACATATACTGACTGTTGCAATCGGAATCGTGCTTCTCCCTGTTGCCATGATGAGCCAGACTGCGCCACTGCCGGAGTGCGCTACGACCTCTGCCGAGATCGTTGCCTCATTCGTTGCCGGCGAGATCGTAGTTGACGCCGAACATCCCGCGCCGGAGTGGCGGAGCGCAAAGCCCGTCGCCTTTTGTTCCGACTGGCAGGGGAACAATCCTGACCAGCAGCGAGAGACTGCGGTCCGTGCTCTGTGGTCCTCACAAACTCTTTATTTGAGGTTTGAATGCCGCTATCGGGAGCTTTTCGTCTTTGAAGACTCCGACAGTAACGGCCGCCGGGACCACCTGTGGGACCGCGATGTGGCCGAGGCCTTCCTTCAGCCTGATCCATCGCGACCTCGCTACTACCGGGAGTTCGAAGTAAGTCCCAACGGAATGTGGATCGATCTGGATATTTTTCCGGGAGGCCTTGCGGACCTCAAAAGTGGCATGAAGAAATCTGTGTTTCTGGACGAGAAGGGTCTGCGCTGGGCGGCGGAGCTGGCCATTCCAATCAAAGCCTTGACTCCGAATTTTGATCCCAAGGCAGTCTGGCGGGCGAACTTTTATCGTATTGAGGGAACAAAGGAGCCGCGGACCTACATGGCCTGGCAGGCTACGGGCACGCCGCAGCCGAATTTCCACGTGCCGTCTGCTTTCGGTTCGCTGCGCTTCGAGGCTGCAAAGTAGCAGATTGCCCGACCCTCGCCTCTCCGTCTTTTGGAGAGACAGGCTGTTTTTTGTGCAGAACAGAATGCGGTCAGCTCGAGTCACGGCTGCCTCGTTTCTGAGGCGGACGGAGGGAAACACTCGGTTGTCAGTTTCTGGTTTTCAGTTCCCAGTTTGTCATTTCCGATGGAGGAATATTTCATGAAGCGATGCATGGCTTTGGTGGTAGTGATCTGCTGTGTGATGCTTTCCGCGCAGCAGAAATCCGGGGTGCTCAGCGCTGAGGAGGTCAGGAAAGCCGTTCCCGCGGTTTATTTTTTCCGCGGGCAGTCGGCCTCGGTGCAGCTGCGAAATTCCGGGGGATTCAGCGTGCCGCAGGGCAAACTGGTCCTGGCCGGCCTGGTGGATACGTCGGGCTATGCCTCCGATGTGCAGGCAAAGTATCAGGGATTTCTGATCACGGAAGTGAAACTGAACATCGCAGGAACGGAGCTCCGGCCAGGCGAGTACGGCTTTGGATTCTCTCAGGACGGAAAGTTTCTGGTCATGGACGTGGGGGCCAACGATCTGTTCAGCGTCGCTTCTCAATTGGACGAAAAGCTGGCGCATCCCGTGCCCCTGAAAATCGTCGAAGACGGAAGCGCCTACCGGCTGTACGCCGGCCGCAAGTGGGTCAGCATGAAGCCCGAGTAGTCGAGGCCTTAGTGAGTCAGTGGTTGATGTGCCCCAAAGACAGCCGAGATGCCGGCACGCTTGCGCAGCTCAGCTAGAATGGCGCGCGCTGCATTCTGATACGTCTTACTCGGATCCGACGGGTCCGCCCAAACTGCTTCGTAAACCACCCGTGTGGCTTCCACCAGATCCATGTGCAGGGCCGCTTCCAGCAGGTCAACCCGCTCCTGCAGGCGGACGTAGCAATGCTGGCATACCGTGGCTGGCTCCGATCCGCCCTGATGGTTTTCTTCCACGCTGCAGCCCATACTCCCAAGCGGAGCAATTTCGGCTGGATCGATTTGCACATGGGCTGCATAAACCTGGGACTTGAACTCGCGCAAAAAGCGCTCGCGTTCTTCTTCCAGGGCAGCTTCGTCGGGCACGGGCAGGGCGCTTTCCGGAAGGCTGGCGCCGGCTGAAGCGGCCAACATCGGCGAAACTCTTTCTTCGGTTTTGCACACCGGGCACATCGCCAAATCGGCGGCGTAATAGGTCTTGCATTTCACGCAAGGCAGGCCGTACCCGGTCCGCCTGGGCCCGAGCGCCGACGGCAGATTCTCCACTGCAGCCGTGGCCCGTTGGAAAGTGGCCTCGCTGGGAATAATTGCCGACGGAATCGAAGTGCTGTTGACAGACTGGGTCGATGTGGCGGAGTTCATCGCATTGCTCCCGGAACGAAACTGCGTTTTCGAGCCCTGATTACAAGGCCATTCTAGGTCTGGCTGCCTGGTTCACCGATGCACGACAGTTCATGTGCACCATTGCCCTATAGTGCATAAGAGATGTGGGGCCTGGACCGGACGAGGCAATAAGGCGCGAGTTTTGTTTCGTCGAGTCCCATTCCGGCACTTCAAATCCAGTTGATTCGAGCATTCTTCGGATCCGGCCTGCCGGTGTGGAGGGGCTGGGTACCGCGCGATAGAGGTGCTAAACGGGTTGGTACGGCTGCAGTCACCAAGGTAACTGGCCTCTGGCCGGAGTGCGGGCAAGTTGACGTAAATGGCCGCTTTCGATACTGTTGGGCTTGCTGCCAGCCGCAGGCGGCGGAGGTGTTTCCATGTTTGAAGGCCTGTTCCAACCAATGCATTTGCTGGTGATTTTCGCGATCGCGTTGTTGGTGTTTGGTCCCAAGAAACTTCCCGAACTGGGCAAGGGTATTGGCGAAGGTATTCGCGCTCTGAAGGATGGAATGAAGGAGCACTCCGCGGAACCGTCAACCATCGCACATACGGAAGTCAAGAGCGCGACGCCTGAAGATCCTTCCAACCGCTCCATCTGACTTTCCGGCCCGCGTTAACTCCGGGACCGGGTATAGTAGTCTTCCCTATCTGCGGCCGGGTTTTGTTCTTGTCCCTGCCATATGATTCGCTGGTCTTCGCACCCACGCTCGGGACTGTAACTAAGAATAAGAGACTCACGCGGTTGGCAGTTTCCGCTGTTGATCCGCTTTTTCTTTAGCATTTGGCGTCCTTACCATTAGCCATGAAATAGCCCACATTTCGCAATTCATTTCGGAGGCAAAAGTGTCGAAATTACAAGTGCTGGCCCTAATCGTTATTTTTCTATGTCCCGCAGCGCTCTTCGCTGATCAGATCGTGCTCAAAAATGGCGATCGCCTGAGCGGAACCATCGAGAAGTCCGATGACAAGATTCTGATCATCAAAACAGAATTCGCCGGCGAAGTGACGGTAGAGTGGCCTGCGGTGCAGGAGATCAATTCGACGCAGGCCCTGACCGTGAGCCTGAGCGACGGAAAGACAGTGGTCGGGCGAGTGACCACCTCAGATGGCAACCTGTCCGTGGCCACGGCCAACGCGGGCACGGTCACCGAACCGAAAGCGTCGGTCACCAAACTGTTCGGCGAAGCCGAGCAGGCGGCGTATGAGAAATCACTCCACCCGGGCCTTCTGGAAGGATGGAAGGGAGGGGCCAACGTGGGGTTTGCCCTGACCCGCGGCAACAGCCAGAGCAAAAATCTGGCCCTGGCCTTCACCGCCGACCGCAAGACCCTGCACGATCACCTGGGCCTGTACACCAACAGCGTGTACGCAACCAATGATGCGCCCGGTGCAACTCCCGCCACTACCGCCAACTCGGTGCAGGGCGGGATGCGCTACGACCACGACCTAACGCCCCGGCTGTTTGCCTACGTGGGCGCCGATTTTCAGACCGATGCGCTGCAGACCCTCGACCTGCGCTCCGTCTTTGGCGGCGGCCTGGGCTGGCACGTCATCCAGAACCCTTCCACCACACTGGACCTGCTCGGCGGGGTCAACTACACCCGTGAGAAATACACTTTCCTCCCCAGCCGCAGCTTTGCGGCCGCTTCGGCGGGCGAGGAACTGAATCACAAACTGGGGATGAATACGGTGCTGATCCAGAAGCTGTATTTCTTCCCCAACTTGAATGATACCGGCGAGTATCGCGCCACCTTTAATTTCGGAACCGTGACCAAGATCAACAAGTGGCTGGGATGGCAAAACGCGTTCGGAGATATTTATGTAACCAATCCCCCGGCCGGCAGCAAGCAGAACGATATTCTGCTCACCACCGGGCTGAACATCTCATTCGCGCATTGAAGTCGGGGGCAAGAACTCCGTGCCTTGCTGCGCGGTGCAGGTTATTTTCGTTTGAGGCTGTCGGCCGGGTAAGCCCCGCACCGTTCGGCGTGGCGCGCTTCACCGGCTTAGAAGCAATCGCGCGGAGTTGGCCCCGAGGATAGGCGCCCTTTTCTTCTGGGCTGATGGAGCGCCATTCGCGCCGAATCGAAGGCGTCCACCAGGTAAAGGCGGAATGGAGGCGGGACGCCTCCACCACAGCCGGCAGAGCCTGCCCTGAGCGAGGTCGAAGGGATGCCGGCGCTACACAAACTCCGCCAAGCCGTATAATCGGAACCGCGCAGCCACGGTCTCCGGAGGCGATCATGTGCCGTCGAGTCATGTCCGGCCGCATTTCAATTGCCGTTCTTATCATCCTGCTTCTGTCAGTTCTCCAACTCCAGGCCAAAAACAAGAAAAAGCAGTTGCTGCCGGATGACGTGCTGCGGGCGCAGACTGTCATGGTGGTGATTCATCCGGATGCGGGGGAGACTGTGACCGCCCCGCTGGCTAATCGCAATGCCCAGGATGAAGTGGAGAGAGCGCTTACAAAATGGGGCAGATTTGACCTGGTGATGGATGCATACACCGCGGATTTGATCATTGCCGTTCGAAAAGGAAACAAGAGCGGACCCATCATCGCTCATTCGCCGGCAGACAACCGGTCGGTCATCTTCCAGCCCGGCGTCGGAGACGCCCGCATCGGCCAGCAACAGGGCCGTCCTCCTGATCTTTCTCAGCCTCTTCCGGGCGACATGGGGAGCCGTGGCCCGCAACTCGGCACTCAGGTCTTTTCGTCCGACGATACTTTTGAGGTGTATCGGGGGAGAATGGAATACCCGCTGGATGCGTCGCCGGTCTGGCGCTATATCGCGAAAGACTCGCTGAATGCTCCACAGGACAAGGCGGTCGAGGAATTCCGTAAAGCCGTCGAAGAGTCTCAAAAGCAGAGCCAGCACAAACCCTGAACCGCTACTCCGCAACGACCATGAAGAAAATCATGTCGTCGCTGTCTTTGGGCCTGGTGATTTTGTGCATGCTGCTGTCGCGTGCATACGCCGAGACGCCCTCGTACGATCAGCCCTGGCGGCCGCAGTACCACTTCACTCCGCCGCGGAATTTCATGAACGATCCCAACGGGACGGTCTTCTACAAAGGCGAATATCACCTGTTCTACCAGTACAACCCCGAAGGCAACGTGTGGGGACACATGAGCTGGGGACACGCCGTCAGCAGCGACCTGGTGCACTGGCAGAACCTGCCGGTCGCGCTGCACGAAGTCCCCGGCCAGTACATGGCCTATTCCGGAAGCGCGGTGGTGGACTGGAACAACAGCAGCGGTCTGTGCCAGAATCCCGACCCGCAAGACCATTCCTGCCTGGTGGCCATTTACACCGCTGCCTATAAAGACCGGCAGAAACAGCACATCGCGTTCAGCAACGATCGCGGCCGGACCTGGACGAATTACTCCGGCAATCCCGTGGCCGACCTCGATGCCCCCGACTTCCGCGATCCCAATGTGTTCTGGTATGCGCCGCAGCGCAAGTGGGTGATGGTCGCGGTGCTGGCGGACGAAAGAACGCTGGTGATTCTCGATTCGCCCGATCTTAAGCACTGGACCAAGCGTTCGACGTTCGGTCCGGCAGGAGATACTGCGGGACAGTGGGAGTGTCCCGACCTGATTGAACTTACGATTGAGGGCACCGCCGAAAAGAAATGGGTGCTGATTATCAACCGTAATCCGGGGGCTCCGGCCGGCGGCACCGGAGTCCGCTACCTGATCGGCAAGTTTGATGGCACGAACTTTACCAGCGAAATTCCGGACACTCCCGCGCTGTGGGCCGATTGGGGCAAGGACTTCTACGCCACCAACACCTGGAAGGACATGCCGGCGAGCGACGGGCGGCATTTGTGGATTGGCTGGTTCAGCAACTGGCAATATGCCAATGCCGAACCGACGGTGCTCTGGCGCGGTGCGCAATCCATTCCGCGCACTTTGATGCTGCACCGCTACACGGATGGGCTGCGATTGGTGCAGCGGCCGGTTCGGGAACTCGAGAGCTTGCGGCGGGAGAGGGTCCGCATGGTCAATGTCAGCGTCGCAGAGGCGAACCAGAAACTGAGTGGGACGAAAAGCAACATTTACGAGTTCGAGGCCGAGCTAGAGCCTGGGCACGCCGGCGAGATCGGGTTTCGCCTGCGCAAGAGCAAAGAGGCCGAAACCCTGGTTGGTTTTGACGCCGATCACCGCGAGGTTTACTTTGATCGCACTCACTCCGGCGAGGTTTCGTTCAGCAAGGACTTTCCCGGACGCTTCTCCGCCAGGGTAGAGCAAAGCTCCAGGATCACGCTGCATGTGTTCGTGGACCGTTCGAGTGTCGAGGTGTTTGTGAATGACGGCGAACGTGTTCTCTCCGACCGCATTTATCCTCCGCCGGACAGCGACGGGATCGAACTCTATGCAAGGGGGAATGGTGCGAGAGTCGTCTCGTTTACCATGTGGGAATTGAATTCTGTGTGGAAGTAGCGAGGGTGCCCCATCCTCGTCTCTCCCGCTCTTTGGGAGAGACAGGGCGGGGAAGTTTGGAGCATTAACTGACGGGCTGCCACGTCACGCCTTCACAATCGCCGTTTCTGAAGGTGGAATCCACACGTTTGACTAAAGAATCCTCCTTTCTGCTTACGAAGTGGTATCTCGACTGCGTCGCCGAGAACGGCGATGCGGTTGTGGTGTATGTGGCGGACCTGCGCTGGAACAATCTCTCCATTCATTACGCAAGTTTGCTCAGTGTCGTTGAAGGCCGCGTGCGTTGTGTTTCTTCGCTGCGCAAAGGGATGTCTGGACGTTGGCGGTTTACTGGCGTCTAATTTCACTATCGCTCTGCAGCTGAAGACTGCGGGTTTACGAAACTTTACGGTTGTTGACTGAGTTTTTACCTGATGAGCGGGCGGCGCGGTGTTGAATGTATTGATGGTTCGCGAAATTTACAGGAACTTCCGGGCATGACATGCTGCGCCGATTCCAGGTGCGGTGTCCCCCAGTCTTCTGGTTCAAAGACATGGGGGATCGCCATGCGGCCGGTCGTCCTCCTGCTGCTGGTCGCGATCAGCGCGTCAGGGCAGGACGCGCCCTCCGCGCCCTCGGCGCCTTCCAGTTTTTCGATCACCGGCATGGTGAAATCGGGTAACACGCCGATTCCAGGCGCAACTGTTATCGCGACCAACTCTTCTACGGAAGCGAAGACTACAACTTCCACCGACATCAATGGTGGCTACACGCTTCAAGTCGCCTCCGCGGGAAAATATCAGCTGCGGGTTGAGATGCCGGCATTCGCGCCGAGCACGAGGGAAATTGTGGTGGGAGAGACAGGCAGTCGTGCCGACCTGGAATTAACTTTACTCTCGCGGACGCAACAGGCGGAACGCACCCAGCAACGGCCCGCAACCGCCAGGACCGGCCGCGGATTTCAAAGCCTGTCAGTCCTGCAGGGACTGGCCGCCTCCGAAGCCAGCAACAGCAATGGAACAGATCAGATCGTGCCTGCCGGAATGCCGATCCCCGGCGTGGCTGCGGACGCGGCGACAGAATCGGTTTCATTCTCCAGTAACAATTCAAACGTGGGCATGTTCGGCATGAGCACGGACGAACTGGAGCAGAGAATGCGCGAGGGCCGCGAACAGGCCGGCGGCTTCGGAGGCGGACCAGGTGGTGGAGGACCAGGCGGTCCACCGGGCGGCGGTGGCGGCTTCGGCGGCGGTTTCGGAGGCTTCGGCGGAGGAGGACGGGGCGGCCCCATGATGCTGGGCGGCGGACGCGGAAGGTTTGACATCAACCGACCGCACGGGTCGATCTATTACTCGGTCGGCGATTCTGCCCTGGATGCTGCGCCCTATGCTCTCAATGACAGTTCTTCCGACAAGGCCAGCTACCGGAGGCAGCGCTTCGGCGTCGCCCTGGGCGGGCCGCTGAATATCCCCGGAATTTACCAGGGCGGAAGCAAGACTTTTTTCTTTGCGCACTACAACGGCTCGCGCGGCAATTCGCCCTATGATGCTTTTTCCTTTGTGCCGACCGCGGCTGAGCGCAGCGGCGACTTTTCCGCAGTAACGGGCGTTCAACTGGTCAATCCCAGTAACGGACAACCCATTCCGGGCAACAACTTTCAAAACTCCGGCCTGGCTATCGATCCTGCCGCGCTAGGGCTTTTGCCTTTCATCCCCGTGCCCAACGTCACGAACGCGGCTCCCGACCAGCCGAATTTCCATTTTGTGACCTCGACCCTCAACGACAGCGACGACTTTAATATTCGATTGAACCACGCCCTGGGCGGAGCCAGCGCCGGCCGCGGTGGGCGGGGACAGCGCCCGCGAAATAATTTGAACTTCGGCTTTCACTATCACGCCGCCAGCGCGAACCTGACCAATCCCTTTCCCAGCGTGGGCGGCCACACCAGCACTCGCAGCTTCGACATTCCCATTGGATATGTGCGGACTTTTGGCAAGGTGATCAACAACGCCCGCCTCGATTTCAATCGCTCCCGCATCAGCACGCAAAACCTTTACGCCTTTAACCAGGACATTACAGGAAACCTTGGCATAGCCGGCGTTTCCACCAATCCCTTTGACTGGGGTCTGCCCAACCTGTCGTTCACGCATTTTGGCAGCCTCAACGACATCAACCCGCAATTGCTGCGCAACCAGACCTGGACGTTTTCCGACAGCCTGATCTACCGCCGCGGCAAGCACACCTGGCGCTGGGGTGGAGATTTTCGCCGAATTCAGGTCAATCCCGAAACCGACAGCAACGCCCGCGGAACTTTCACCTTTACCGGCGTGAACTCCGGTTACGACTTTGCCGACTTCCTGCTGGGGCTTCCGCAGCTGACCTCGGTCCAGTTTGGCAACAATACCTATCACTTCCGGGGCAATTCCTGGGACGTGTTCGTACAGGATGAATGGCGACTGCGCGGCAATCTCACGTTGAATCTCGGCCTGCGCTACGAATACATCTCTCCCTTCTCGGAACTGAACGATCGCATCGTGAACCTGGATTTGCCGGTGGGCTTTACCTCGCCTCCAGTCCCTGTGCAGGTGGGCGAGACCGGGCCGTACAACGGCCAGCTTCCCGTAACGCTGGTGCGTCCCGACCGCAACAATTTCGCTCCGCGGCTCGGCCTTGCCTGGAAGCCGCTACGCAACACGGTGGTGCGCGCGGGATATGGCATCAACTACAACACCAGCGCGTATCAGAGCATCGTGCAGAACATGGCATTCCAGCCGCCGTTTTCGACCACCGCGACCAACACTCAATCTGCGGCCGGCCAGCTCACTTTGCAGAATGGATTTCCGCCGGTCCCTCCCGGTTCCATCACCAACAATTTTGGCGTGGATCCCAACTACCGCCTGGGTTACGTCCAGATCTGGAACGTTGACGTGCAACAGCAGATTCTCCCCACGCTCATCCTGAACCTCGACTACACCGGCACCAAGGGCACTCGTCTCGATATTCTGGAGGCACCCAACCGCACTGCGACCGGAGTGCTCTTCCCCGGCGTGCAGCCGTTTTACTGGGAAGACTCAGCGGGAGATTCCACCGCCAATGCGCTGTCGGTGCGCGTCCGCAAACGACTGCAGGCCGGGTTTTCCATTGGCGGTCGTTACACTTTCTCGAAGTCGCTCGACAATGCTTCCACGATCGGAAGCGGCGAACCCCTGGTTGCGCAGGGCTCCGGACGCACCGCTCTCTCCGGCACCACCAACGTCGCACAGGATGCCTTCGACCTTGCAGCCGAGCGGGGCTTGTCGAGCTTTGATCAGCGGCACAGTTTCACCGCGGACTATCTGTGGGAGCTTCCCTTCGGCCACGACCGGCGCTGGCTGGCGGGAAACAGCCCGCTGCGGGCCGTTTTCGGAGACTGGAACTGGAGCGGCGACTGGACCATCTCTTCCGGCCTGCCCTTCACTCCCCGGATTCTCGGCGACTCCGCCGATGTGAACCGCGGAACCAACGGCACGGTGCGGGCGGATGTCGTGCCCGGCCAGTTGGTCACGGTGTCAAACCCGTCCATTGCGGAGTGGTTCAATACGGGCGCGTTCGTCGCGCCCGCGGGCCAGTTCGGCGACGCCCGCCGCAACAGCATTGAAGGCCCGGGGGGCCGGTTGTTCGATATGGCATTCACCAAGATTTTCCCCCTCAGCGAAACGCGCTTCCTGGAGTTCAGGGCGCAGTTCTCGAATATTTTCAACACGCCGCAATATGTGGGTATTGACACCATTGTGAACTCTCCGACCTACGGCCGCGTGGTTTCCGTGGGAGGGATGCGTTCCCTGCAACTCAGTGCGAGGTTTCGCTTCTGATGAGCTTTGCTAACCATGACGCGCGGCGGGCGGGTGAGGACGCCTATCGCTCCATCCTGGCCTGCGTGCTTGTGATTGTGATGCTGTGCACCGGCGTTACTTCGCAGCAAGCGTCCAGCGAATACACCTTTCGTTCCAAGACCGAACTGGTGCTGGTGAATGTGACCGTGCGCGACCGGAATGGCAATCCGGTGCGTGACCTGAAACGCGAAGACTTCACTCTGCTCGAAGATAACAAGCCGCAGCAGGTGGTTTCCTTCGACCTGGAGAATACCGACGCCGTTCTCTCGACCGTGGCGGCCGAAGCGCCGTTGCTTCGCGCCACCCCGGCGCAGGGCGCCGGCGAAACTCCGGCTCTCGTCAACCGGCCCTTGAAAGACCGCCGGCTCATCATCCTGTTTTTCGATCTCAGCTCCATGCAACCGGATGAAATTGACCAGGCGATCACGGCGGCGCAGAACTATGTGGACAAGCAGATGGTGCCTGCCGACCTGGTGGCCGTGGTCTCGCTGGGAAACACGCTCACGGTGAACCAGGATTTCACTTCCGATCGCGCATTGCTGAAGAAAGCGCTGCAGGGGTTCAATCTGGGCGCCCGCGCGGGCTTCGAAGAAGGCAGCACCGGCTCAACCGAAGGCACATCGGAGACCGGCGGATCCTTCACCGTGGACGATACCGAGTACAACATTTTCAACACCGATCGTCGTCTCCAGGCCCTGCGCTCAATCGCCGAGAAGCTGGCAACGATCAATGAGAAGAAGTCGCTGATTTATTTCTCCAGCGGCATGGACCGCACCGGAATTGAAAACCAGTCGCAGTTGCGTTCCGCCACCAACGCCGCGGTGCGGGCCAACATGGCGATTTACACCATGGACATTCGCGGCCTGCAGGCGCTGGTGCCGAGCGGGGAGGCCCAGAACGCCAGCCTGCGCGGGACGTCGCCCTATTCCAGCAAGTCCGTGGCCGGCCAGTTCGATTCCAATGCCACCACCCAGGAAACTCTGGTCACCCTGGCCGGCGACACCGGCGGGCGCGCGTTTCTCGACTCGAACGACTTCGGAAGGGTTTTTACCGGCGTGCAGCAGGACACTTCGCTTTACTACCTGCTCGGCTATCACAGCAGCAATTCGGCGCGGGACGGGCGCTTCCGGCGCATCACGGTGCGAGTCAACCGCCCCGGAGTCAAAATTGATTTCCGCCGGGGTTACTACGCTCCCGCCGACTTCCAGCACTCCACCCGCGACGACCGCGAACGCCAGCTCGACGAAGAGCTGGCTTCGGACCTTCCCACCACCGATCTGCCGGTGTATTTATCTGCCGCTTACTTCCGTATTGCAGACCGGAAATTCTATGTGCCGGTGTCAGTGGTCGTGCCCGGTTCGCAAATTCCTTTTACCCACAATAACGATCAGGACCGTGCCACCCTGGACGTTCTGGGCATCGTGACCGATCCGGAGAAACGTCCGGTGGGGCAGATAAGGGACACGGTCAAGCTGGCGCTGAACGCATCGCAGCTGGTACAGCGTAAGAACGTGCAGTACAACACCGGCTTCGTCCTGCCGCCCGGCACTTATCACCTCAAGTTTGTGGTGCGGGAAAACCAGAGTGGGCGCCTGGGCTCGTTCGAAACCGATCTCACCGTCCCCGACCTGAAATCAGTCCCGGTAAAGATGAGTTCGATTGTGCTGGCGAACCAGTTGCAGCCCAACAACAAGCGCAAGGGCGACAACCCGCTGGTCCGCGATGGATCAGAAGTGATTCCCAGCGTCACCCACGTTTTCTCCGCCGGCCAGCACCTGTATTTTTACTATGAGGTCTATGATCCCGCACGTGCGGCTGCAACTGCCGGCGCACCAGCAGATAATCGCAATGGTCCGGCCATCCACCTGCTGACCAACGTGGCTTTCTTTCGCGGGACGACCAAGGCTTATGAGACTCCGCTGGTCGAAAGCCAGCAACTGAACGCGCCCGACCGTAAGGCTGCGGTCTTTCAGCTCGACGTGCCCCTGACCCAGCTCAAACCCGGTTTCTATACCTGCCAGGTCAACGTCATTGATGACGCCGCCGGACAGTTCCGCTTCCCGCGGGTGGCCTTACTGGTGCGCCAGTAGCTCCAGCCCGAATCGGGTAACCACACCCGTGTGTACCCTTTCGTAATCTCTATAAGGGCGGGCATACGTACGATACTGCCCATTTAGCATATGCCGTTCCCGGTCTCATCGCTTCCCACTCGAGCTCCCCGCGTCCGAACGACCGAATACACTCCCGCGGTACTTCGCTTCCCCAGCGGAGACACCGTGACCGGCAGGTTGGAAGTGTTTTCCGCCACCGGCGGCCTGCTCTGCCTGCCGAAGCCCCTGATGCGAGGCACGCGCATCAGGGTGATGTTCCTCACTCCCAGGGGCCCTGTGCTCGGCGCAGCCGAGATGCTGAATCCAGTCTCATGGACACACCAGCCATTCCGCTTCGTGAGCCCGGCTGACCGGGATCAGCACAAACCGGGGTTCGACAGCGGGCGATCCCCGAAACTGGGCATTCCGGTTCCGCAGACAGGCACTCAGATACCCGACCCGGAACCGCAGTGGATCGACAAATACCGGGCTGCGGTCAGCCGCAACCCGCCCCACCGGCCGCTGCTGGCAAGAATGCTGGAAGCACTAAAGCTGGGCTCCAAATAAACCTGGTCAGAAAAAGCACTTCCACCCTCCTCCGAAGTCTCTGGCGGCCGCCGGATCTTCAGGGTATAATGTTGCACCCGAGTTGCAAGAAGGACTGTCGCATGCCGTTACCTGAAACCGAGATCCCTGGACGCCTCCAGGCCGAACTGATGTCGCGGGGGCTGCGCATGACGCGCCAGCGCCGCACCATTCTCAGTGTGGTGGAAACCGCCAAGCAACACCTCGATGCCAGCCAGTTGCTGCGGCGCGCCCGCCGGCTGGACCCGCAGATTGACCGGGTCACGGTTTACCGCACGCTCGGACTGCTCAAGCGGCACGGGTTGATTGACGAACTCGATCTGATGCACATGCAGGGCGAAAAACACTTCTACGAACGCCGCCCACAGCGGGACCACATCCACATGGCGTGCTTGCGCTGCGGCAAGATTACAGAATTTGAAAGTGATCTCTTTGATCGCTTGAAGGGGCAAATTCAGAGAGACTGCCGCTTCCATATTGTAGTCACCCGGCTGGAAGTCGGTGGTTATTGCGCCCAATGCCGCACCACGGATCAGCCGAAGGACTAAGCTCCGCTCGCCGCACTGACGGCTCCTGTGCGAAGGCGACCGCTCCCCCGGTTCCCCAATTCCAACTGTGCCTTATACTCCGATGGACAACACCACAGCTGCATCTAGTTGCAACCAGGATGCAACATGGAATGTGACCGATGACCGACGCCCGGTGCAAACTGCCTAGAGTCATACAGCGCTTTAATTGCAACCTGATCGTGAGAAATGCGCGGAGCTTTGCTCCGCCGGAAAGCCGGGGGCGGCTGTCCCCACGTAGTCTGTGGTCTGACGTCCGAGGTCCGACGTCTGACGCCCGGCTTTACTGACCCGCCGAAGCTTCCTGCCCGGACAGGCGCGTACAGCATTCCCCGTATTGACGTTAATCCGCAGAGTTATAGAGTATTGCGGGCCGTCCTCCTCCGCCAGCGTCAAGCTTGGCCAATCAAGTTCATTTCTATAATCCGGAAAACCGGGTCGGAGCTGTGCGTTCCCGATTCCTGACGTTCCGCTCGCGGAGCCATCAGGAATCGCGACTGTTTTTCCGACGCTGCTTCCAGAGTCCGAGTTGGAACTAGGCTTACGAAATGTAAAGTATTGTAAAGACGGAAGATAAGTCGCAACCGGGATATAATTTTTAGAGTCAAATGTTTACCGTTTGTTGCGTCGCGGAGAGATGGGAGCGGCTTTCGGGGGAACTCAGAGTGAAAATACTGATCGAGAATGTGCGACGCAGGCCAGCAACCGGCATATCGCGCGCACAGCAAACCAGCAGATCGTGTCGCCAACATCTTGCGACAACCCTCACCTTGGCGCTTGCAGCTGCCTCCATGTTGGGGTGCAGCGCGGGTTCCAAACCCAGTACGGCGCGTGCCTCCACCCAGATGGCGGTGCCGGTGGCCGTCGCCACGGCTGAACGCCGCGACGTGCCGGTGTTTCTCAAGGGACTGGGCAGCGTGACCGCCTCCAACACGGTCAGCGTGAAGAGCCGGGTGGACGGACAATTGGCGCAGGTCAACTTCACGGAAGGCCAGCACGTGAACAAGGGAGACCTGCTGGCGGTGATCGATTCCCGGCCGTTCCAGGTGGCGCTTGAGCAGGCGCAGGCAAATCTATTCCGCGACCAGGCCCAATTAAAGGACGCGCGCCTGAATTACGAGCGATTCAAGAGTCTGCTGGATGATTCGGGAGCAATGTCGCGCCAGCAGGTGGACACGCAGAGGGCGGCCGCGGAACAGCTGGAAGGAGCCGTTCGGGCCGACCAGGCAGCGATCGACAATGCCAAGCTGAACCTGGTGTACTCGCACATCACGGCGCCCATCAGCGGCCGCATCGGTCTCAGGCTGGTCGATGTGGGAAACATGGTGCATGCTTCGGACACCAATCCACTGCTCGTAATCACCCAGTTACAGCCCATTGCCGTCCTGTTCACGCTGCCGGAAGACAGTCTGCTCAACGTATCCCAGCACATGCACAAGGGCACTCTGCCGGTCGAGGCCTATAGCCGGGACGATCAAACGAAACTGGCCACCGGCAAATTGCTGACCATCGACAATCAGATTGATCAGACTACCGGGACCGGACGATTAAAGGCTATGTTCGACAATCCGAACGACGAGCTCTGGCCTAACCAGTTCGTCAATGTTCGCCTGCTGCTGGAGACGCACAAGAACAGCATCACGATTCCATCGGTCGCGGTCCAGAGCGGCCCCGAGGGAAGCTACGTATTTACAGTCAAGTCCGATAAGACGGTCGCGGTCAACCCAGTCACGGTTTCGTTCACCCAGAACAACGTGGCATCCATCGCCAGCGGAGTCGCTGAAGGAGATGTAGTGGTGGTGGACGGGCAGGACAAGCTGCAAGCCGGGAGCAAGGTGGATCCGCACAGCGGTGGAGGAGGACAAAACCGAAACGCGGAGTCTCCGGCTTCGCAAGCCCAGCCGGAGGCATCTTCCACCAGGGGAGCGCCATGAATCCGTCGCGGCTTTTTATTCTTCGTCCGGTCGCGACGACTCTGCTGATGGTCGGACTTCTCCTGGTAGGGCTGGTGGCCTACACCCAGCTTCCAGTCTCCGCGCTGCCTGAAGTTGACTATCCCACCATCCAGGTGGTGACGTTCTATCCCGGGGCCGATCCTGATGTGATGGCATCGTCGGTGACGGCGCCTCTGGAGCGCCAGTTTGGCCAGGTCCCCGGACTGAGCCAGATGACTTCCACCAGTTCGCTGGGCAGTTCCATCATCACCCTGCAATTCAATCTCAACGAGAACATCGACGTCGAGGAACAACAGGTCCAGGCCGCAATCAATGCCGGCACTACCTATCTTCCGCGCGACCTGCCCAATCCGCCGATTTACAGCAAAGTGAATCCGGCCGATTCCCCGATTATCACGCTGGCGCTGACTTCGGACACGCTGCCGCTCTCAAAAGTGGAGGACCTGGCGGACACGGCACTGGCCCAGAAAATTTCCCAGCTTCCCGGAGTTGGCCTGGTGTCGATCAGCGGCGGACAGAAACCGGCGGTGCGGATTCAGGCCAATCCCACGGCGCTGGCGTCCTACGGACTGAGTCTCGAAGATATTCGTACCGCGCTCGCAGCGGCCAACGTCAACCAGGCCAAGGGCGTGCTGGACGGCCCGCGCCAATCCTTCACCATCGGCGCCAATGATCAGCTGAGCTCGAGCGCGCAATACAACAGCGTGGTCGTGGCCTACAAGAACGGCGCGCCGGTCCGGCTGTCCGATATTGCCACCGCGATTGACAGCGCGGAAAATGTTAAGCAGGCCGCCTGGATGAACACCACTCCGGCGGTGATCATAAACATTCAGCGCCAGCCTGGCAGCAACATCATCAGTGTCGCCGACCGGGTCAAGCTGCTTTTGAAGCAACTGCAGGCGTCGTTGCCCGCCGCAATCAAAGTGCAGGTGCTCACCGACCGTACCGAGACCATTCGAGCTTCGGTAAAAGACGTTCAGTTTGAACTGATGCTCACCGTCGGTCTGGTGGTCATGGTGATCTTCCTGTTCCTGCGCAACCTCTCGGCGACCGTGATTCCCAGCGTCGCTGTTCCCCTCTCGCTGGTGGGAACGTTTGGGGTTATGTACCTGCTGGGGTACAGCCTGAACAATCTGACCCTGATGGCGTTGACCATCTCCACCGGCTTCGTGGTCGATGACGCCATTGTGATGATTGAAAACATCGAACGCTTCCTGGAAGAGGGCGAGACTCCGCTGCAGGCCGCGTTGAAGGGAGCGGGCCAGATCGGATTCACCATCGTGTCGCTGACGGTATCGCTGATCGCGGTGCTGATCCCGTTGTTGTTCATGGGCGACATCGTGGGCCGCCTGTTTCGCGAGTTCGCCGTGACCCTGGCAGTCACCATTCTGGTGTCAGCCGCGGTTTCCCTTTCCCTGACGCCGATGATGTGCGCCAAGCTGCTGAAGCGCCACGACCCCAAACATCAAAGCCGCTTTTATAAATCCACGGAGAATTTCTACAACCGGGTCATCGAGTTTTACGGCCGCTCTTTGAAATTTGTGCTGCAGCACCAGACCATTACCCTGCTGGTCACGGCGGGCACTCTGGTTCTCACCCTGTTCCTGTACGTGGTCGTGCCTAAAGGCTTTTTCCCGGTGCAGGATACGGGAGTGATTCTGGGTATATCGGAAGGGCCGCAGAATACTTCTTTTCCGGCCCTGGCCAAGAGCCAGCAGGCGTTGGCCCATGTCATTCTCAAAGATCCGGACGTGGAGAGCCTGTCCTCCTTTATCGGAATCGACGGCACCAACTCTACCCCCAACAGTGGACGCATTCAGATCAACCTGAAGCCGCACGACGAGCGCACCGCGACGGCCTCCGAGATCATCCGTAGGCTGCAGCCGGAACTGGCGAAGGTCAACGGCATCACCTTATATATGCAGCCGGTGCAAGACCTCACGGTGGAGGACCGGGTCAGCCGGACGCAATATCAATATTCAATGGAAGATGCCGATGCGCAGGAACTGTCGGTCTGGGCCACGCGGCTGGTGGAAGAGTTGCGCAAACTGCCTTCCATGCGCGACGTTGCCACCGATCAGCAGAATGGCGGCCTCAAAGCCGAGCTGGTCATCGATCGCGACACCGCATCGCGTTTGGGCATTTTGCCCCAGGCCATCGACGACACGCTTTACGACGCCTTCGGGCAGCGCCAGGTCTCCACCATATTTACCCAGTTGAACCAGTACCACGTGGTGCTGGAAGTGGACCCGCAGTTTTCGCAGAATCCGGACTCGCTGAAGAATATTTACGTGCACTCCAACTCCGGGATGCAGGTCCCGCTGGCCTCCTTCAGCCACTTTCAGACTTCGAGCACCGCGCTGGCAGTGAATCACCAGGGACAGTTCCCCGTGGTCACACTCTCGTTCAACCTGGCGCCGGGAGTCTCGCTGGGTGAGGCGACCCAAGCCATACAGCAGACGGAACGGGACATTCACCTTCCAGCCAGCATCCACACCAGCTTCCAGGGAACAGCCGCGGCCTTCCAGAATTCACTTTCTTCCGAGCCCTGGCTGATTCTGGCCGCCATCGTTACCGTGTATATCGTGCTGGGCGTGCTCTATGAAAGCTACATTCATCCGTTAACCATTCTTTCCACCCTGCCTTCGGCGGGCGTGGGCGCGATCCTCGCCCTGCTCCTCACCGGCAACGATCTGGGAGTGGTGGCGCTGATCGGCATCATTCTTCTGATCGGTATCGTGAAGAAAAACGCCATCATGATGATCGACTTCGCGCTGGAAGCAGAGAGGGAGGAGCACAAACCGGCGGAAGAGGCGATCTTTCAGGCCTGCCTGCTGCGTTTCCGCCCCATCATGATGACCACCATGGCGGCACTGCTGGGCGGTCTTCCGCTGGCGCTGGGCAGCGGCACCGGATCGGAATTGCGCCATCCGTTGGGCATCACCATCGTCGGCGGATTGCTGGTCAGCCAGTTGCTTACCCTTTACACCACGCCGGTTGTGTATCTCTGGTTCGATCGCCTGGCCCAGCGTTTCTCACACTTGAACATCGGCAACACCATCGAGGAACCGAGTGGAGCTTCGGCGGATTAGTCGTTTCTGGATTCGAGCATGAATATTTCCGCTCCATTTATCAAGCGTCCCATCGGCACGTCGCTGCTGGCGGCGGCGCTGCTCATGGCTGGAGCGCTGGCCTTTAACTACCTGCCGGTTGCGCCGCTGCCGCAGGTGGAATTTCCTGTCATCTCCGTGGGTGCCTCCCTTCCGGGTGCGAGCCCCGAGATCATGGCTTCCGCCGTAGCGACTCCACTGGAGCGCCAGTTCGGCCGTATCGCCGGCATCAACCAGATGACTTCTACGAGTCAGTTGGGGTCAACCGGCATCACTTTGCAGTTCGACCTCAGTCGCAATATCGATGCTGCGGCGCGCGATGTGCAGGCCGCCATCAACGCAGCCCGCAGCCAGCTTCCGGCAAACTTGCCGGGCAACCCTACGTATCGGAAGGTGAACCCGGCGGACGCGCCCATTCTCATTCTGGCGCTCACTTCCGACATCATCACCTTGCCCCGCATGTATGACGCCGCCGATTCGATCCTCTCGCAGAAGCTGGCGCAGGTGGAAGGAGTCGGCCAGGTATTCGTTGGCGGCGCCTCGAGGCCGGCGGTACGGGCTGAATTAAATCCTACGCTGCTGAACAAAATGGGAGTGGGCCTGGACACGGTACGCACGGCGCTGGGCAACGCCAACGCCAACCGGCCTAAAGGTGAAATCAACGGGCCAGCCAACGCCTGGACTCTGGACGCGAATGACCAGATCTTTACCGCTGACCAGTACCGCCGGCTAATCGTTTCCTACAGCAAGGGCGCGCCGGTGCGACTGGGCGACGTTGCCACGGTACAGGATTCCCTGGAAGACATCCGCCATATCGGGCTGTCCGGGGGGAAGCCCGCGGTCCTGATCATCGTATTCCGGCAGCCGGGCGCGAACATCATCTCAACGGTGGACCGCGTGCGCGCCACATTACCCATATTGAGATCTTCCATCTCACCGGCGATTGACGTGAGCGTCGTCATGGACCGCACCACCACCGTGCGGGCCTCGGTGCACGACATCGAACTCACGCTGATGATTTCAGTCATCCTGGTCATTCTGGTGGTGTTCGCATTTCTACGCACCTTCCGCGCCACCATTATTCCCAGCGTGGCGGTTCCCCTGTCGCTGGTGGGAACGTTCGGTGTGATGTATCTGCTGAACTACAGCCTGGATAATCTCTCCCTGATGGCGCTGGCTATTTCAACCGGCTTCGTGGTGGACGACGCCATCGTGGTGCTGGAAAACATTACCCGCCACATCGAAGAAGGCGTGCCTCCGGTGGCAGCCACCTTCCGCGGCGCCCGCGAGATCGGGTTTACCGTGCTCTCCATGAGCACTTCTCTGGTCGCGGTCTTCATTCCCATCCTGCTGATGGGCGGCATCGTCGGCCGTTTGTTCCGGGAGTTCGCGGTCACGCTGAGCATTGCCATCGCCGTCTCGCTCGTCGTATCGCTCACCGTCACTCCGATGATGTGTGGGAAGTTCCTGCGCTCCACGGACAAGGAAAAGCACGGGCGCATCTATCACTTCAGCGAAAAGATATTTGACACCGCCCTCAAGCTCTATAGCCGCTCGCTGAAGCTGGTTCTGCGCCACCAGCCTCTGACCCTGCTGATAACAATCGGAACGGCGGCGCTCAGCGTCTATCTCTATGTCATCGTTCCCAAGGGCTTCTTTCCACAGCAGGACACGGGGCGCGTGATGGGTTCGGTGCAAGCCGCACAGGACATTTCCTTCGCTGCCATGCAGGCCAAGATGAGGCAGTTTGTGGGTCTGGTGATGAAAGATCCAGCGGTCCAGACCATTGTGGGCTTTGCCGGGGGGAATACTTCGACCAACAGCGGCCGCATGTTCATTACGCTGAAGCCGCTTGAGGAACGCAAGATAAGCGCTGACCAGGTGATTGGCAGACTGCGGCGCAAACTCTCAGTCGTGCCCGGCGCGACTCTATACATGCAATCGGCCCAGGACCTCACCATCGGCGGCCGCATGAGTCAGGCGCAATTTCAATACACCCTGCAGGGCGAGAGCCTGAAAGACCTGAACTATTGGTCCCCTATGCTGCTGCAGAAGTTACGTTCGCTGCCCGAACTGCGCGACGTGAACACCGACCAGCAGGACAAGGGGTTGCAGGCCACTGTGATCATCGACCGGGACACGGCGGCGCGGCTGGGCGTGGACGCGGGAGATATTGATAACGCCCTGTATGACGCCTTTGGCCAGCGCCAGGTGTCCATCATGTATAAGGCGCTGAACCAGTATCACGTGGTCATGGAAGTGGCTCCGGAGTTTTCCAACAGCCCGGACTCACTGCAGAACATTTATGTTCGCGCCAACAACGGGACCGCGGTCCCATTGTCTTCCTTTGCCCACTTCGGACCTTCCAACACGCCGCTGGCGGTCAGCCATCAGGGTCAATATCCGTCGGTGACGCTGTCTTTCAACCTCGCCCCTGACGTCTCATTGGGCGCCGCGACAGACGCGATCGACAAAGCCCAGCGCTCTATCAACTTTCCTCCCAACATCAATGCCAGTTTTCAGGGGACGGCGGCCGCTTTCCAGTCTTCGCTGGCCAGCGAGCCCCTGCTGATTCTGGCGGCGCTGGTCACGGTGTATTTGGTGCTGGGCATGCTGTACGAAAGCTACATCCATCCCATCACCATTCTTTCGACCTTGCCTTCGGCCGGCGTGGGCGCCATCCTCGCCCTGCTGCTGACGCACAGCGAACTCAATGTCATGGGGCTGATCGGAATTATTCTGCTCATCGGCATCGTGAAAAAGAACGCGATCATGATGATTGATTTCGCGCTGGAGACGGAGCGGGCGGGCAGGACTCCAGCGGAATCGATCTACGAAGCGTGCGTGCGCCGCTTCCGCCCCATCATGATGACCACCATGGCTGCGCTGTTGGGCGGCTTGCCCCTGGCCCTGGGGACCGGCGTCGGGTCAGAACTGAGACGCCCTCTCGGCATAACGATCGTCGGCGGACTGATCATGAGCCAGGCGCTCACTCTCTTCACCACGCCCGTCGTCTATCTTTATCTCGATCGATTCCGTCTGATGGTTGCACGCAAGCACCACATAGACCCGAACCAGATGGCACCGCTCTCTCCCCGGCCCAGCGGCGCTGACTGACGGCGCCGTCATTGCAAGGTGTTGGCATCCTGAGCGCCGCAAACCGCTTCGCTTGCGAATCGGTCTGCGGAGTCGAAGGACACGTTGTGTAACAGCACTCTCGACGGGACGAGGACTTTCATGCACGGCCGCTGCGGTGCATTGTCCTGGTCCCCTGACTACGGGATGGCACCGTTCTTGTTAGTGTTTGTGCCCGTGGCGGTGGGGATGGGAGTGCACTTCTCCTTGAGCATGTGCATGGCGGTGGGCGTGGATGAGGTTTGTGCTGAGCAACAGTTCGTGGTCATTCAATATCTCGGATGGCGTGCCCGCCGCAACGATGCAGCCACGCTGGAAAACATGACAGTAGTCCGCGATGTCCTCTACCAGGTCGAGATCATGAGTGGCCGTGACCACCGTCTTGCGCCCACCACTGCAACTCACCAGGAAATCGATCATCTGGCTCTCGCTTTTGGGATCAAGCGCGGCGGTGGGCTCGTCCAGCAGCAGGACTTCAGGATCGAGGATGAGCACTGAGGCCAGCGCGACCCGTTTCTTCTCTCCCGTCGAAAGATGATGAGGAGAGCGGTCCTTCAAGTGCGCGATCTCCAACTGTTCCAGAATCTCGCTCACCCGAAGACGAATCTGCTCCTTCGTCCAACGCAACTGCAGCGGGCCGAAAGCCACTTCGTCAAACACGGTCGGGTTGAATAACTGCACATCAGGGTTTTGAAACACCAGGGCGACGCGGCGCCGGAAGTCGAATTCAACCTGTCCGCTCAGCCGGTCCTCGGTCAGAGGCTCGCCCTGAAAGGTAACACTGCCCTTTTCCGGAAAACAGAGGCCGTCAAGCATGCTGAGCAGCGTTGACTTGCCGGAACCGTTTGCTCCCAGCAGAACGATTCTTTGCCCCGGCATGACGGTTAGGTTCAACCCATCGAGCGCGGTCACTTCATGATAGCGGTAGGTGGCGTCGCGTACCTCGAAGATGGGGGCGGTCACACTCTCTCCTCCTCGCAGTCTCCGCGCAAATTCTCTGGTGCCGAAGCCCTTCTCATCGCCCAAACCAGAAAGCCAAAAGCGCTATGCTGATAAATACAGCCAGCATCGCCCAGTCAAACCAGTGGGTCTGGAATTCGTCCAGCACGTACACTTCGCCTTGAAAGCCACGCGAACGCATGGCCAGGTAAACGTCGCCGCTCAGCTGAATGGTTTTGGACATCAGCGCGCCCGCGCCGGCCGTGGCCGCCCGTCGCTGCTCCCCGCCGTCGAGATGGCCGACCATCCGGCTCTTTCGGGACATGAACATGTCGTGCGCGTTTCGCAAAAACAGAAAAATATAGCGATACGTCATGCCCAGGATGACAACCAGCACGATGGGCAACCGGAGCACGCGCAGGGCCTTCAGCACAAAGCTCCAGGGAGTGCACAACACCAGCAGAACCGAGAACGTGGCGGCCGTCTCCGCCCGCATGATCAGATACATGGCGGCGCGCAGTCCCTGCTCAGTTACGGACCAACCCAGAAGCGGGAGAGTGTAGATTGCCACGCCGGGAGTCAGGAACAATGCGGGAAACGAGATGAATCCGGTGAAAATGAGCACACCCAGCCAGACTCTCTTCGCCAGTGTTGCCAGGGGAACTCTGGACAGCAATGCGAGCACGACGGCAGTGGCGAAGAGAGCCACGATCACCCCCAAGCGTCGCGCCAGGGCCGCGATAACAATCAGCGGAAAGACGGCCGCAATCTTGATTCGGGGGTCGAGTTTTTGCAGCAGACCGTTTTTCTTGGCCGACTCCTCGGCATAGAATGCGTGCTCCAGCGCATCGACAAAAGACGCCAGGCTGCGTTCCACTACTCCTCGCGAATTTTTCCCGGCGTGGGTCATGTTGAAGTCCTGTCACCAACTGCGCTGCGCTCGCCGATCATCCAGCCCACCAACAAGAAGAAACCAAGAATGAGGCCGCAGCCGAACATGGCTGACATCACATAGCCAAAGGCAGGATGGCGCACAAATGGAGGAGCATACTGGGGAAAAGGCGCGCTCCATAAAGACGAGAGTCGGGCCAGCCCCCGCGGCGGTTCGGATGGAGGCGCGACCTGGCCCGAGGCAGCAGCGATTTGCTGCCGCATCAGGGGATCGGAAAAATCCTTCGCTCCCCATTCTCCCCAGGCCGTTCCCGCCGCCAGAATTCCGAGGGGAGTCAGAAGCATGAGCAGTGCCAGACGAATCCAGAGCGGACGCGTCATCCTCCAACCTGAAGCCTCGGCCGGCGAGGCATCCTTGGTGGCGCCGCCCGCAGATTTCTGCCCGAGCAATGCGGGATTGGTGCGCTGCAGATACGCCACCACGCCGCCTGCGACAAACAGGTCCGCCAAACCTGCAAAAGTCAGATGCCCCAGCATCATTGCCGGAATTGCAAGGTGGAGCGCATAGGGAGCGTACAGGGGAGCGCCGCTCGCGTCCTTGAACAACAGCGGCTGAATTCCCAACTCGCATGCGGTAAGCAGCGCGGCAACGTTGATGGCCGCATAACCTGCCAGCCCAGCCGCCACAACCCGGCGAGGCGACGCGATCGCTGTTCTGGCCGCCACCGCGCGGTAGGTAAAATGCGCCACTAGGGACCCGACAATCGCCATGTTGAAACAGTTTGCCCCGAACGTAGTGATTCCGCCGTCGCCAAAAAATACCGCCTGGATCAGCAACGCAATCGATACCGAAACCATCGATGCCCACGGGCCCAGCACGACGGTCACAGCTCCCACTCCCACGGCGTGCCCGGTGGTCCCGCCCGGCAGGGGAAGGTTGAACATCATGATGACAAAACAGAACGTGCTGGCGACGGCCAACAGAGGTATCAGGCGCGTGTTCAGCAGACGCTTGACGCGCGCAAAGGCCGTGTACCAGAAGGGTATCGCGGTGCCGTAGAGCAGGGCGCAGGTCGAAGCACTGAGATAGCCGTCTGGGATGTGCATTGCGTCAGAAGATGAATCCGTGCATGGACACACGGGCACGGCAAGCGTCAGGGTAGCACAAACGTGATCTTCGTGTTACTGAAAAGGCAGACTCTGCCGGCTGTCTCGAGGGCGTCTCGTCCTCGGGCGGTCACGGGCCGGCGGCGATTCTCAGTTCCGAATCTGTCGAGTATCGCCCCGGACAGAACGATCCAGCTTCCAGCCCTGGGACACGATGCGCTGACTCACGAACTGCTCACCCGCACTGACACTGCGGATGGCCATCAGCAGCTCCGACCCTGCATCGGTCTTCGCAACGTATCCGTGGCCGCCCATGCGCATCGCGCTTTCCACCACTTGCAGCGAATCGTGCTGGCTCAGGAAGATGATGTGGGAATTCGGCGAACTGCTGCGAATGCGCCTTGCGGCTTCGATGCCGCTTATTCCAGGCAGGCTGATGTCGAGCAGAACCAGGTCGGGCTGCAGTTCCTTGGCCTTGAGGACTGCCTGTTCCCCGTCCGCTGTCTGACAAACCACGTCCAGAGTGGGATCACTAGAAAGAAGGGAACAGATCACCCGCCTGATTACCTCGTGGTCATCGACGACTAGAATCCGGATCGCAGACATTTCAAGCCCTGGTTACAAGGTACCTTCGGGAACTTGAATTGTAGCGAACTTTGACGCGTGGTTCACTACGGTACAGCATGTAGAAGCCCTACAGTAAACGATGTAGAGCAGCGACTTCCTCCGGTTGTAACCACAGCAAATACCGCGCCTGGCGCGGGTTCCACCACAGATCCAAGTTCCGCGGCCGTGGCCTCTGGGAAAATCTATCTTCCTCGATCGTGACTCGCGGTCAACTACAACTCCGACTGCAGGGCTACAAGGCTGGCCGCGGCAAGAGGACCCTGGCCCTGCAGCCCCCCTCGTCGGGCCGATTGGTGAGTTCAAGAGAGCCACCATGGGCCTCTGCGATTTGACGTGAAAGGATCAGACCGATTCCGCTCCCGGAAGGTTTGGTGGTGTAGAACGGAACAAATGCGTTGCTGGGATTCATAAGGCCCGGGCCGTTATCTTCTATGACCAGGGCCACAGCCTTGTCGAGCACCTTCCAGCCGATGCTGACGGCTGGCTGGAAGCCGTTAGCCGGAGCCGAAACATCGTTGCCTGAGGCCTTTGACGGTGGACCTTCGAGCACAGCCTCGGCGGCGTTACGCACCAGGTTGATAAGCATCTGCTCGAGCTGATCCGCATCTGCCATTAACGTCACTTCCGGTCCGGGAATCACTTTGACAGCTATGCGAGTCTCAAATCCAGCCACCCGCGTCACCAACGGAGACAGGGTCGATTTCTTCAGGACGGGCGGCGGCATCTGCGCCAGTTGGCGGTACGCCTGCAGGAAGCGATTGAGCGACGCGGCACGAGCCTCGATGATGCCGAGCCCGCGTTCGAAGTCAGCCCGCTCCTCCGCAGTCAGCGTACTTTCGGAGAGGCGCGCATGCAGGCTCCCGGCGATCGACTTGATGGGCGCCAGCGAGTTATTCAACTCGTGACCCATCACGCGAATCAGACGCTGCCAGGCGAGACGCTCTTCTTCCCGCAACGCTCGGCTCACATCGGAAAGCACGACCAGGGTGTGCGGCACTCCCCGCTGCCGGAACGAACTCCGCCGCAAAAACCAGCGTGCATCGCTATTGAAGTGCAACGGAATTACCGAGGCATTCTCGGCGGAGAGACACGCCTTCAATCCCAGCTCCGTGGCTGTCCGCCCGAGCAATCTCGGAGAAGCCTGTTGCAGCAGCCTTTCCCCGGCAGAATTCACCAGCCGCAGGGTTTCGCCGGGATCGAAGGCGAAGAGCGGAATATCCACTTCTTCGACCACACGCTGTAGGAGCGCGGTTGCTTCAATCGCGCCGATGCGATGCTCTGCCAGCAGATCGGCGAGCATGTTGACTTCGAGAGAGAGTTCGCCAAGAGCGTCGTCAGGAACCGCCATGCGCGCGCGGAAAGAATAGTCCTCTTCCCGCAGAGCACCGACCACATTGGCGAGAGTCTGCAGGGGGCGAATAATCTGATCGTGAAGCGCAGCAAGAACCGATGCGCAGACGACGAGTTCGGCGAAAAGCAGGGCAAGCTTTGATTCGATCGCCCAATCCTGCAGCCATATCAGGACACCGCTGGTGAGCAGTCCTGGGATGGCAAGCCACAACGACGAGCGAATAATGCGGCGTTCGAAAGGGGTCCGGCGCGGCTTCCTGCGTTTGAACGGGTCAGTGTCGCGCGGGCTAAAGCCCATACTTTTCCATTCGGCGGTAGAGCGCGCCGCGGCTTAGGCCCAGCGCTTCGGCGGCCTGGCTCACGTTGCCCTGGAAGCGTTGCAGCGCCTTTCGGATCAGGATCGTCTCCACCGATTCGAGACTCAACTCCTCCAGGTTCTGAGCCTGCGATCGCTGCAAGCCCAGGCCGAGATCGCCGGGCTGAATCTGTTCGCTGCGGCACATGAGGACGGCCCGCTCCAGCGTGTGCTCCAATTCGCGAACGTTGCCGGGCCAGGCATATTGCATCAGGGACTGCAGGGCCGAGGGATCCAGTCCCCGGATCGTCCGGCGGTAGCGGGAAGCATAATGTGACAGGAAGTGCAGGGCGAGAACCGCAATGTCCTCGCGGCGCTCACGCAGAGGCGGCAGGTGGATTTCCACGGTATTAAGGCGGAACAACAGATCTTCGCGAAACTGCCCGGCCTGACAGGCAGCATGGAGATCGGAATTCGTGGCGGAAATAAGGCGCACATCAATTCGCTTGGAACGCGACGATCCCACGCGTTCGATTTCTCCAGACTCCAGCACCCGCAGCAACTTGGACTGCTGGCGCATGGGCACGTTGCCGATCTCGTCCAGAAAGATCGTGCCCCCGTCCGCCAGTTCGAAGCGTCCAATGCGGTCCGTGCGCGCATCGGTGAAGGCTCCCTTAACGTGGCCGAAGAGTTCACTCTCAAAAACGCCTTCAGCCAGGCCGCCAGTATTCACCGCGACCAGCTGACGCGAAGCCCGCAGCGACAGCACATGAATCGTGCGCGCGACAATTTCCTTGCCGGTGCCATGCTCGCCGGTGATCAGGACATTCGCGTCCGAAGGAGCGAAGCGGGTGATCGCTTCCAGCACCGGGACCATGGACGGCGCTGTAGCAATGAACTCGGGACGTCCTTCAACGCTCAGCAGACGGTTTTCAGCGGCCAACCGTTCCGCTCGCTGCAGCGCGCGATGAAGCTCGACCTGGGTCCGCAGAATGGCGAGCAGCCGCTCGTTCTCCCACGGCTTCTGAATAAAATCGCGCGCGCCTCGGCGCATGGCCTCGACCGCCAGGTCCACGTTGCCCCATGCGGTCATCACAATGACCGGGAGCGTGCTGTCCATTGCCACAACATCGGATAGCAGTCCCAGCCCTTCCTGTCCGGACGTGGTGTCACGCGTGTAGTTCAGGTCGATCAATACCGCGTCGTAGGACGAGATCGCAAGCGCGTCGCGCGCGAGCTCAGGGGAGCGAACGACGTCAACCTCGTAGCCTTGCGGCTTGAGCAGCAGTTCAATCGCTTCCAGGATGTGTTGCTGGTCGTCGGCCGCCAGGATGCGGGGGGATTTCGATGCGCTTTGCGCCAACCCGGCGGAAAGCCCAATCTCCCCGGTCTTGGTTGAGCTTGGCATGAGCTAAGGGTTCGGACTGGCGATGGTGCCATTCATTGCGTCCTGCACCTGTATTCCATTATGTTCCAAAGTGGCGCCGGTTGCACGATCCAGCTCAACTTTCGCCTTTTCGTAGATGGTCCTGGCGGTGACCAGATCCAGTTCGGCGATGGAGAGGTCGCGCTGGGAGGTCATGGTCTGGAAAGTCGATCCCGCACCGAGCGTCTGTTCCTTCTTCATGATCTCGAAGGTACGCTGCGCCAGGTCCCGCGCCTTGCGCGCGGCCTCGACCCGGGCTCCGGTTTGCTCCAGAGCATATTGCGCGTTCCGGACCTCAATCCGAATCTGCTTTTTCAGTTGCTCGCGGCGCAGTTCGGCCTGCCGGTATTCCAGCTCCGAGCGGTACTGATCCGCCTTGGCCACGCGATTGCGTATTGGGATATTAAGGCTCAGTCCGATGTAGTAGTCAGGGGAGGAATTGTTGAAGGCATTCGCGAGCGCCCCCGAAAAATCCGTCGGCACGTTGGAAGTATTCGGGGTGGGAAGGTTGTAGATCGGATTCAGCGGGCCCGCCAGCCCCGATCCTCCATAGAAGCCGACCAGCGCCAGCGACGGCAACAGCGCATTGCGTGCCGCTTTCCCGCTGATCTGCCGGTTCACCAGATCAACATGAGATTCCGCAAGTTCAGGACGCTCGCGCAGGGCCTGGGTGATGAGATCCTGGACTGCGCCCGTGGCCTGGGTTTCGACGGTCTCGAAGTGGTCCACGGGGACGACCGGCACAGCTTCAAGCACAGGATCGTCAAGACTCTTGGTCAGTGCGTTCTTGATCAGCAGTTCCTGGAGCTGCAGGCTGGTGCGCGCCACGGTCAGGTCCTGATCGCGTTTTGACACCTCAGCTTCGGCGCGCATCACGTCCATGGCAGGGACGCTTTCAAGCTGAAGCTGCTTTCTGGCGTTGTCCAGTGATTGCTGGGCAAAGGCCAGCGACTGCTCGTTGACCCGCGCCTGCTCATAGGCGTTTACCAGGTCCCAGTAGATGTTCTTGATCTGGGTAATGGTCGCGGTCACCTGATCTTTAAAAGCGATGTCAGAGATTTTCTTGTTGTTCTTGGCAATAGTCAGATAGCGCAGGTTGGGGCCAAAGCCGAATCCTGCCAGCAACTGCTGCTGAAAAGAGAAGCGGTACATCGAATTCAGCACGGGCGAGAGGTTAAAGAACGGACTGTTCGTGGTCTGCCGGCTGTTGTTGAATTCGACTGTAAAACTGGTTCCAGTCGGAAAAGCCTGCGTGTAGGTAACGCTGGCCTGTCCCGTGTTCGATTGCAGCGACGGCACACCGTAGATCTGCTGATTGGCCAAAGGCGTGGTCTGGTGCTCAGCGCCAACCGAAGCCACGATGGCCGGATCGTAGGATGAAACTGCAGTGCCCGCGCCCAGGGTAGATTGCACCAATCCCGACGCGCCTGCACCGGCTCCGCCTGCGCCGCCGGTGGTGCCGCCCGCACCCGCTCCGGGAGCGCCGGTGCCGAAGCCGCCAACTCCGCCGCCGGGAGTTCCCTGCACCACGCCGGCATTCACGCCGCGGAAAATCCCACCGGCGCGAGTGCGCAGTATGTCCATATTGGCGATGGGCAGATTGTAGCGGGCGATCGCGAGGTCAAGATTGTTTTCGAGCGCCAGCCGGATAGCGTCTTTGAGGGACAGGTAGAGCTTGCCGTCGCGAATCAACTGATCGAGCAAAAGAGAATTGGCGAGGTCAGGACGCGGCACGCTGTCCGGCGAATACGCGCTAAAAGGATTGTGCGACACCGGCATGTCATAGCGCACAGGTGCATTGGTCTGTCCGGAAGCGGTCGCGGTAAGTGCGACCAGGAACCACGCCACACCTCGCGCCAGAAAGTTGGGCCGGGAAGCCATGGCCTTCATCGCTTCACCGCCTCATAGGGCTGCAGTTCCGGATTTGCCGTGTCGCCCACCATCCAGCCATCACGCAACTGGATGGTGCGTGAGCCATATGCCGCATTTGCTTCTGAGTGGGTCACCTGAACGATGGTCGTTCCCTGCTGATTGAGTTCGCGAAAGAGTTCCATGATTTCCCTGGCCTGCGAGGAGTGCAGGTTTCCCGTGGGCTCGTCCGCCAGCAGCAGCGCGGGCTTGTGAATGACGGCGCGAGCCACGCCTACGAGCTGCTGCTGCCCTCCAGAAAGCTGGCTGGGAAACAAATCTTTCTTGGCAACGATTTGAAAGCGGTCCAGCGTGTCCGCCACCAGGCTCTGCCGCTGCCCGCTGGGGACATCTTTATAAGAGAGTGGAAGGTCGATGTTCTCGCGCACGGTGAGATCGTCCAGCAAGTGATAGCTCTGGAAGACCATCCCGATATTGCGCTTGGCCAGCTCGCCACGTTGCTTGCGTTTCATCTCATGGACAGCCTGCTCGCGAAACCAGTACTCCCCAAGCCACTGATCGTCGAGCAGTGCCAGCACATTCAAGAGGGAGGACTTCCCCGCTCCAGATGGCCCCATGAACGTAACGAACTCGCCCTGGCGAATATCCAGATTAATGCGGCGCAGGACCCATGTTTGCCCGGCTGCGGTTTTGTAGCTGCGTTCGATATTTTTCAGTTGGATCATTTGGTTTCCCGACTAAGAATTTGTTGTCTCACTCGTAGCGCAACGCCACCATGGGATCGACATTCATGGCCCAACGAGCTGGTATGTAGGCCGCCAGTGCCGCGACCAGAGCCAGCACGGACGTGAGCAGAGCGAAGGTCACAATGTCGATCTGCACCACGCCAAAGAGTGCGCTCGAGAGCGCGCGGGTCAGCAGCAAAGCGAGCACGAATCCGATGCTCAGCCCAATCGTGGCCATTTTCAGCGCCCCGCCAACCACCAGTCTGAGTACATCCGAACGCCGCGCTCCCAGGGCCACGCGCACGCCGATTTCATGGGTGCGTTGGGTGACGGAATAGGCCATGACGGCGAAGATCCCGGCGGCCGCTAACATCAGGGCGCAGCCGGCGAAAATCAGCATCATATTGGCGGACGACTGGATGCCGCTGAGATTGTCAGAGACCACCTGCTCCAGAGTCCGCATGTCATACGGAGGCTGGTCCGCATCCACATCGCGCAATTGCTTGCTGACCGGGCCAGCCAGTGTCAGGGGATCGCCCGCCGTGCGCACCACGATGGCTGAAGCCGATTGCGGTTGCTGCGCAAAGGGCACGTATGCGGTCGGAGCGGGATCGCGATCGAGCGGATCGGGCTTCACGTCTGCCACGACTCCGACGATAGTGCGTAACGGCTGACCGGCAGCCGGACGTCCCAACTGGATGTGTTTTCCCAGAGGATTCTGTCCGGGCCAGGTTTGCCGCGCCATGTCTTCACTGATCACTGCGACGGCAGGAGCGTCGGGCCCATCCTGATCGGAAAGCAGTCGTCCTTGCCGCAACGGAACTCGCAGCGCGGAGAAAAAGCCGGGACTCACGACCTGCGAAATGACGGACGCCCGCTCTCCGGGGGAGGCTGGGGGTTTGCCCTCCGCCGTGAATTCCGTCCAGTTCCACGTCCACCCCGCAGGCAGACTGGTCACAGCCGCCGCGGATTCGACGCCCGGCAGCGCCTGAATATTTCGCAGGACCTGCTCGTAGTAACCGCGGACGCGATCTTTGTCGCGGTACTTTGCATCCGGTAGCACGACATGAAAGGTAAGTACTTGGTTGCGATCAAAGCCCATGTTCTTGGTGGTGAGAGTACGGAATCCCTTCACCATCAAACCTGCGCCCACGAGCAGAACCAGAGAAAGAGCGATCTCCGAGATCACCAGCAGGGTGCGAAGGCGCTGCCCGCCGGCGCTGGCACTGCCGCCACGGACGCCTTCTTTCAGAGTGTCATTCACATTCGGACGCGAAAAATGCCAGGCCGGCGCCAGCCCTGCGATGATGCCGGTGACGACAGCCAGCAGCAGCGTGAACACAAACACGCGAAAATCAAACTGCAAGTGTTTCAGGCCTGCAATATGCTCGACGATAAATGGGGGAAGGCTGCGGCGCAGAAGGTTGATGCCCCACGCTGACACGACGAGGGCCGCGGCGCTGCCGAGTAGGGCGAGCAGCACACTCTCCACCAGCAACTGCCTTCCTACCTGCCAACGGCTGGCCCCGAGCGCGGCCCGCAGCGCGATCTCCTTTTGCCGCCCGGAAGCGCGCGCCAATTGCAGGTTCGCCACATTGGCACAGGCCAGCAGCAGAACAAAGATGGCTGCGCCCATCAGCATGCCAAGAAACTGGCGCGAACCGAAGGTGAGGTCCTCCACTGTATTTCTGACACTGATCCCGTGGCCGGCATTGGTTGCGGGATACTGCCCGGCCAGGCGTCCGGCGATTGCCTCCAGCGTTGCCTGGACCTGAGATATCGACACCCCGTCCTTCAGCCGTCCGAACACAGTCAAAGAGTGGTTCTCGCGGTCTTCGTTCGCGGCCCCGGTCAGGTCGAGCGGTGTCCAGGCTTTCGATCCGGTGGGAAAATCGAAATCGGGAGAGGCAATGCCAATTACGGTGAACTTCTCACCGTTCAGGAGCAACTGCCTGCCGACAAGCCCAGGATCGCCGCCCAGATGCTGTTGCCAGAATCCGTTGCTGATGACCACTACAGGCGCAACCCCGCCCTGGAAATCCGCGCTCCCGATATTGCGGCCCAGTTGCGGAGCCATGCCCAGCAGTGGAAAAAAGTCGGCGCTGACCTGTGACCCTTCGACATGCTCGGCCAGGTTGCCGCCAGTGAGATTCGCGTCCCAGCCGCGGAATGCTGCGAGTTGGCTGAATTGCGAGCTCTGCTCCCTCCAGTCCCGAAAATTCGCAGGAGCTGGATTCAGGTAGTTTTCGTTCCGCTTGGGCACGGTTTCCCAGACCGTGACGATGCGATCCAAATGGGGGAACGGAAACGGCCGCAGCAGCATGGCATCAATAGAATTGAAGACGGTTGTGTTGGCGCCGATGCCCAAGGCGAGCGTAATCACCGCGACTGCGGTGAAGCCGGGACGCTTCCGCAAGGTACGCAGCCCGTAGCGGAAATCCTGCAGCAGACCAGTCATTATTGATTCCTCAGTTCTTCACTCGTAGCGCAGCGCGGCCATGGGATCCACTTTCGTGGCCCGGCGCGCTGGAATGTAGCAGGCAGCCAGGGCCACCAGAACGATCAGCGCGGCCACGCTCACGAATGTGACCGGGTCGGTCGCGGTCACGCCGAACAACTGGCTGGACATGAGCCGCGTCAGGCCGAAGGCTGCGGCAATCCCGATGCCTGTGCCCACGAGGGCAAGCTTCGTTCCCTGGTACAGGACCATGTGCAAAATGTCGGCGCGCTGTGCGCCCAGCGCCATGCGCACACCAATTTCGCGCATGCGCCTTCTTACCGAATAGGCCAGCACGCTGTAGATGCCGATCGCGGCCAGCAACAGCGCCAGGCCGGAGAAGGCGGTCAGCAGCAGCATGTTGAAGCGCTGATGAGAAAGCGAGCCGGCCACAATGTCCTCCATGGTGATGACATCCAACACGGGTTGCTGGCGGTCCACCTCGTGCACGGCATTAGAAATTGCGGAAATCAAGGCGCTCGGTGACGAAAATGTTCGCACCACCAGCGACAAGTAAGGCATGGGCTGCTGCGCCAGTGGCGCGTACAGCGTGGCCACCGGATCCAGTACATCCAGGCCGTCTCCTTTGACATCGCCCACTACCCCGACCACCTCTCGCGATTTCTCCGGAGAGAATGTCATGGTCAGGCGTTTGCCAATCGGATTCTCCCCCGGCCAGAAACGCCTGGCCATCGATTCGCTGATCACAATCACCGATGGGCGCTCGGCGATGTCCACCGCGCTCAAACCACGCCCCTGCAACAGCGGGATGCGCATGGTTTCCATGAAACCAGGTTCCACCACCCGGACCGCCACTTCCGGCTGTTCTGACATCGGCAGCGCGGGATGTCCTTCGATGGCAATCGGCTGAGTCGAGCCTCCGTTTCCCAGAGGCAAAGAATCAATCGCGCCCGCTGACGCCACCCCGGGCAAGCCGCGCACACGCTGCAAAAGCTGATCGTAGAACGCGATCTGTTGCACCGGTTTGTCGTATTTGGTCGAAGAGAGAGCGAGCGTCATGGTGAGGACATTATGAGGATCCAGACCCGGATCCACATTACGCAATCGAGCCAGGGTGCGAATCATTAATCCTGCGCCGATCAGCAGCACGAGGGAGAGCGCCACTTCAGAGATCACCAGCACGCTGCGCGTCCGGTTGCCGCCGGAATCCGCGTCGGTGCGGCCCAAACCCTGCTTCAGTGAATCGTTCAGGTTCGCTTTGCTGGCGCGCACCGCCGGCAGCAACCCAGCAATGACGCCGGTAAAGACTGAAACTGCAAGAGTGAATGCCAGGACCCATGCATCCACGGTGATGTCGGTAGTGCGCGGAAGGCTCTGAGCCAGGAAAGCAACGATCAGCTTCACTCCAAAATGGGCAAAAACTAATCCCAGCGCACCTCCCGTGAGCGCAAGCAACAACGTTTCAGAAAGAATCTGCCGCGCCACGCGAACTGAACTTGCACCCAGCGCGGTGCGAATCGCAATTTCCTTCTGCCGGGCCAGGGTCTTGACCAGGACCAGGTTGGCTACGTTGGCGCACGCAATCAGGAGCACAAACCCCACCGCCCCGAGCAGCACCATCAAAGCCGGGCGGACATCTCCCACCAGTTGATCCCGCAGCGAAACCACCGTCGCACCCCAACCCTTGTCGTCGTCGGGATACTCCTGCTCGAGGCGCGCAGAAATGGTGCTCATCTCAGCCCTGGCCTGTTTCAAATCTGCTCCCGGTTTCAGGCGGGCAATCACGAGATAATTGTGGTTTCCGCGAATAGCGCGCTCCGCGTCGGTCCACGCCAGCGGAGTCCACAATTGGGGTTGCGACTTGGGGTCGGAAGATGTGGGAAAGACCGAGTTCGAAGGTATGACCCCCACCACGGTATAGCTCAGGTTGTCCAGTGAGATGGTGCGGCCAACGATGTTGGGATCCGAAGCGAAGTGCGTCTGCCAGAACGCCTGACTGAGGACGGCGACCTTCCCGCGTCCGTTCTGGTTCTCTTCTGGCAGAAAGACGCGGCCCAAGATCGGCTGGATCCTGAGTACGTGGAAGAACTCCGGCGACACTCCAATCGCGGATAAGGACTCCGGTTCGCCTGTGCCCGTCATACTGTAGCTCCGGTATCCGTAGATGGCCATGTTCTCGAACCCCTGGCTCTGTTTTTCCCAGTCCAGATAGTTCGCGGGAGAAACCGAGAAGCGGGTCATGCCCGGAAAACTCTTAGGCGGTGGAACGTGCCACACCTGCACCAGGCGGTCCGAATCTTGAAAGGGAAGCGGACGCAGCAAAACCGCATTGACCACGCTGAAGATGGCGGTGTTCGCCCCAATACCGAGCGCCAGGACAACGACCGCCACCAGGGTGAAACCAGGCGCCTTGCGCAACATTCGAAATCCGAAACGGAGATCATGAAGCAGAGTTTCCATACTCCCTCACTCATACCGCAGGGCAATCATGGGATCGACCCTGGTCGCGCGATGGGCCGGAATGTAACTGGCCATCATCGCGGCCACGAAAAGCACGGCGCACACGCCGGCGAAGGTTGACGCATCCGTGGGAGCAACGCCGAATAGCAGACTGGCGATCAGCCGCGCCGTGACCAATCCACCGGCGATTCCGAGCGCGATTCCGATGACAGCCAGTTTCAGGCCGCTGCCCACTATCATCTTCAGCACATCGCCGCGCTGCGCGCCCAACGCCATGCGCAAACCAAGTTCGCGCGAGCGCTCCGCCACGCTATATGCCAGGACCCCATAGAGCCCCAGGGTGGCGAGCAGGAGCGCCAGCGCGGAAAATCCGCCGATGAGGTATGCGGGATAAGCCCGCACCATCATTGCGGGCGAGGTCGAAATGATTTGCGACATGCTGCTGACTTTGAAAACCGGGGCCTGGGGTTCGAGGTCGTGGATGGCCCAGGTAACAGCGCCGACCAGCGAACTGGGTTCTTTTTTCGTGCGAATCACCAGGCTGAAATATGGGTACGGGTCCTGTTCGTAACAGCCGTACACGACGGGTGTCGGCGGAGCGTCCAGGCTGTCCACATTTTCATTTGCCACAACGCCGACGATCTGGGCATAGTTGGCCTCTTTCGTGTAGGTGAAATTGATGCGCTTGCCAAGCGGGTCCTGATGGGGAAAAACCATGTCCGCCATGGCCTGGTTGACGATCACCACGTGGGGTGACTTGTCATGGTCCTGCGAATTGAAGAACCTTCCGGCGCGCAACGGAATACTCATCACGGAAAAATAGTTTTGCGAAACCGTGGGAGTATTGGCTTCGTATTCCTGGCCGCCGCCGCTCTTGGGATGCCCCTCCAGGTCGAAACGGGAAGTGTTGCCGCTGCCTGACATGGGTACAGTCGTCACCGCTGCGGCGTCCTGAACTCCGGGAAGACTCTTGATCCTGCTCATTAGTTGCTGTTGAAAAGCCAGCTGCCTGGGGCCATCGGAATATTTGTTTTGTGGCAGCGACACCACACCGGTGAGCAGATTGTGAGGGTCAAAACCGGGATCGGTCGCCAGCACGCGGTGCAGGCTCTTGAGCATCAGCCCCGCGCCGACCAGCAGCATCACCGCCAATGCCATCTCCGAAATCACCAGTACGCTGCGCAGACGATGGGAGGAGCCGACGGAACCCCGGCCAGCTTGCTGAAGCTCGTGTTGCAGGTCGGGACTGGAGATCTGAACCAGCGGGGCCAATCCAAACAGAATTCCCGTGAGCAATGAGACTGCGAGCGCGAACCAGAGTACTTCCCCGTTCACCGTCAATCCCTGCAGCTGGGGCGTGCCCAGCAGAACGTCTTGCGGAAGGAGTGCGATGATCGCCGGGACCGCCCAATAGGCGGCGAGAACGCCCAGACTGCCGCCGATGAGCGCCAGCAACAGGCTCTCCGTCAGCAACTGCCGGGCGATGCGATTCCTCCGCGCGCCCAGTGCCAGACGAATGGAAACTTCCTTTCTGCGGGGCAGCGACCGCGCCAGCAGCAGACCAGCAAGGTTCGCGCAGGTGATGAGCAGCACGAATCCCACCGCAGCCATCAGCACCACCAGTACGGGCTGTACCTGGCCGACAATCTGCTGTCGCAGGTCAACCAACTCTGTGCTCATGCCGGCGTTCGAGTCCGGATACTGCATGGCCAGGCGCCGCGAAATGGTCTGTATCTCAGCTTCTGCCTGCTGCCGGCTGATGCCCGGCTTGAGACGGGCCACGGGATACAACCAATAAGCGTTTCGCCGCAGGAAAAATCCCGCTATCCGGGGGGACATCCATAACTCCGCCGACTGCGTGGGAGCAAAGACAAAGTTCTTCGGCAGCACTCCCACTACAGTGGCCAGTTCACCATCCAGCACCAGCGCGGTGCCGACTACGCCTGGGTTACCGCCAAATCGCCGCTGCCACGCCCCGTACCTCAGCATGACCGGAAAGTTTTTCTGCAAGTCGTCTTCGCCGGCCGCAAACGTCCGCCCCAGATGGGGCTGAACTCCCAGAGTTTCGAAGAAACCAGAGGTCGCCACGGCCACCTGAAGTTGTTCGGCGCCGTCCTTGCCGGAAAGAGTCACGCTGTTTTTCGAGTAGCCGCCGATCTGCGAGAAGACTTTGTTCTCACGCTTCACATCCAGATAATCGGGATAGGAAAACTGGGATTGCTGGAACGAACCCTCGGTGCGCTTCTCCCATATCTGCACCAACTCCTCGGGCCTCTCGTACCCCAGCGGGCGCAACAGGATGGCATCGAACACCGTAAACACTGCCGTGGTGGCGCCGATTCCCATGGTCAACATGATCAGGATGACCGTTGTCAGACCGGGACTCTTCCGCAACATCCGTGAGCCGTAAGTAAGATCCTGCAATAGAGTTGGCATAGTTCTCCTCACTCATATCTCAGCGCCACCATGGGATCGACTTTGGCCGCTCGGCGTGCGGGAATGTAGCTGGCCGCGATCGCCACTCCGCTCAACACCAAGACGACCACAGCAAACGTCGCCGGATCAGTGGGCCGTGTGCCATAAAGCAAGCCTCCCATCAGGCGGCTTAATGCCAGGGCCCCGGCCTATCCCACTG
>Ga0207706_10000103_pt1 | contig 89756 bp, 86 predicted proteins | sample KBSC53metaG_FD_184318 | JGI IMG/M metagenome (GOLD analysis project Ga0207706, IMG submission 184318) | Corn rhizosphere microbial communities from Kellogg Biological Station, Michigan, USA - KBS C5-3 metaG (SPAdes) (version 2) | ecosystem: Host-associated > Plants > Roots > Rhizosphere > Soil ...
CCAAGGAATATTCGCGGATCCTGACGCTCAACTTGCTCGCCAACCAGGCATTGATCGCGGCCTTCGACCCGCTGCTGAAGAAGGCCGAGCGCGCCGACGTGATCGGCGTCACCTCGTCAGTCGGCGCCGAGCCGCGCGCCTTCTGGGGCGCCTATGGCTCGTCCAAGGCTGCGCTCGAGGGACTGCTCGGCGCCTATGCCGACGAGACCGAATATCTCGGACGAGTGCACGTCCACATTGTCGACCCCGGAGCTACGCGGACTCGGATGCGGGCGAACGCGTTTCCCGGCGAGGAGCCCGAAATGGTCAAGCCGCCAGAGGTCGTGGCGAATGCGATCCTCGACCGGCTGACAACCGACGTTCCGACCGTCGAGAGGATCCGCGTCGATGCTTGAGGGCGTCACCTGCGGCTGATAATATTGGGAAAATCTCGCGACAGCCTAAAGGGGAGTTTGTGAGAAATCTGCTTTTCGTCGCGTCGACAACAGTCGCTGTAAGCTCGGCAGCGATCGCCCAGACACAGGCCACTTCACCGCCGCCAACTCTCGTCAAGGACCCCAATCGGATCATCTGCCAAAGGATCGAGGAAGTCGGCTCAAGGCTTGGCTCACGGCGCGTTTGTCTGACCGCTCAGCAGTGGGCCGACCAGCAGCGAAACCAGCGCGAGAATTTGGACGATACGATGCACCACCAGCGCCGCTGACGGCACATCCAAGCAAGGAGGTACCGATGTCTTTGATGGCCTTAGCTTTGTTGTCGGGCGTTACCACTCAAGCGGGAGCGATGAGCGTTGAGGTCAGCAACCTGCCGGGACTGTTCGAGGCGACCTGCCTTGACGGGCAAGCGAAGCTCTCCAAAGGCGAAGTCACCGCGATAAGCTTTGATCAACTGCCGCCATCGCTGAAAGGCAGCCTCGGCCGGCCCGCCTCTGCGAAAGTCTGGAAGCTCAATACGTCCGGTCGCGCTTATCTGTACGTTCTGGATTTCGCGGGCGGTGCCGGCAGCAGCCCCAAAGTCTGCGGCCTTGCCTCCGACACCATGGACCTGACCAGCGCCTCAAATGCTCTCGAGATGCGGGTTGCGGGAGGTATCGAGCCGAACCGGGCCCGAACGATGCAATGGGTGAATGCGAAAGACGGCTATGTTGCGACGGCAACGACCGCGGCGCAGTTCAACGTCCTTCAAATCAGCTGGCTGAGCGAAGCGGATCGTGCCGCGGCCCTGGTGCAGGCGGATCAGGTGCAGCATTAACAACTGAAAAGCGGGTCAGGCGCTGCGCCGGATCGGCTTCGTCGAGAAGCAGGCGAACGGGTGCGCCGATCCGGGCGTCGTTGACCGGTACGCGCGTTATGATCGCCGGATCGCAGATCTGGATGCGCGCGCCGCGCTTGCGGTCGTAATCGGTGACCGTTCCTTCGAACGTCTCGCCAACTCGCGCTTCGAGCTCGACCGCCTCCGCCAGCTCGAGGACCGCGGCATCGACCTGTCCGGCCTTCGACTCCGCCCGGTTCATGACTTCGGGGAGGCGTTCGAAAGCGGCCGTCACCCAATCCGGTACGGGCTTGCCATTCGCGACGGCGAGCGCTGCCTCGGTCACATAGCGGTCCGCCAAGCGGCGCAGCGGGGCTGTGGCGTGAACATAGGTCGCGCGCATCGCCGAATGCCACGGCTTTTCGCCGGCCTTGAAAGGAGCGTAGCTCGCATGTGCGCCGGTACGACGGATCGCGAGCATGAAGGCCGCCTGCTTCGGATCGTTGGGATCGAGCGAGCGCTGCCGATCCTCCAGGCTCAGGGATTTGGGCCACTCGATGCCGAATGCCTTCGCGCTATGGCGCAGCCGTCGTATCGACCATTCGTCAGGCTCGCCCATCACTCTAAAAAGGCCCGTCCCGTGCGCGTAGAGCGCGTCGGCCACCGCGAGATTATCGGCAAGCGACAGAGCGGCATTGTCCTGTTCCATCTCGCTCATCGGCCGGAATTCGAGTGTGAACGACCCGTCGGGCTGCTCGATGACCTGCTGCTGCGGCGGATCGACGCGCGATGCTCCGCGCGCCAGCTCGGCCGCGGCGATGCGGCGCGAAAGCTCGTCGAACCCCGCCGGCAGGTCGCTTGGCTGGACGGTGGCGTAGCCGAGCTTGGCGCGGCTGCGGATGATCGCCCGCTCGGCGCCATCGAGCTTCGGGTGACCGTCCGGATCAACTCGAATGGTGAACAGGACAGAGGGCTTGTCAGCGTCCGGCAGCAGGCTCGCCGCACCTTCGCTCAACGTCTTCGGGTAGAGGCTGATCTTGCCGTCGGGCAGGTAGATCGTCTCGCCCCTCGCCCATGCCGCGGTGTCGATTGCCCCACCTTGGGAAACGAACCAGGCAACGTCGGCGATGGCATAGCGAAGGATGATGTCGCCGCCCGAATGTTCGATTGCGAACGCCTGGTCGAGGTCGGTCGAGCTTAAGGGATCGAGGGTGACGAAAGGCAGGTTCGTCCGGTCGGCGTGATCGGTGATCGGCTTCGCGGCGGCCGCACTCGCTTCTCCTTCGGCGTCCGGTGGAAAGGCCGCCGGCAACTGGAACTGGGTTCGGATCGCGGCGAGCCCCTCGGCGAGAACCCGTGACCGGTCGACGATCGCCTTCAAGCTTTGACCATCGTTACCTGGGCGACGTCGATTGCGCCGCCGCGAAAGCCGCCTTCACAATACATGAGGTAGTAACGCCACAGCTGATGAAAGGGCTCGCCGAATTCGTCGAGCTCGCCGCGGGCCACGGCCTGGTCGTAGCGATCGCGCCAGCGCCTTAGCGTTTCCGCATAATCCAGGCGGAAGCCGTCGCGGTCCTGCCATGAGAGCCCGCGCTCAACCGCCAGCGACGCGAAGCGCGGCTCGTCGAGCAGCATCCCGCCGGGGAAGATGTAGGTCTGAATGAAGTCGGCATTGCGGGCGTAGTTCACGAAAATCTCGTGCCGCATCGCGATGAACTGGAGCGCGGCGCGACCGCCCGGCTTCAGGTTGCGGGCGATGCAATCGAGATAAACCGGCCACCAGCGCTGTCCGACTGCTTCGACCATCTCGACCGACGCAACCGCATCGAATTGCTCGGCAGTGTCGCGATAATCCTGCAGGCGGATTTCGATCCGATCAGAGAGGCCAGCCTCGGCAATCTTCTCTTCGGCCCACGCTTTCTGCTCCTTGGACAGGGTCAGGCCGACCACCAAAGCGCCGCGCCTCGCAGCTTCGATTGCGAGCGTTCCCCAGCCACAGCCGATCTCGAGCAGCCGATCGCCGGGCTCGAGATCGAGTCGATCGAGCAACGCATGAATCTTGGCGAGCTGCGCGTCTTCGAGGCTGACCTTCGGCGACGCCAGCCGCGCCGACGAATAGGTCATCGTCTCGTCGAGCCATGCCGAATAGAAATCGTTGCCGAGGTCGTAGTGCGCGGCGATGTTCCTGGCCGCCTTAGCGGGAGCATTGTCACGAAGGCGGTGTGCCAGCGAATTGATCCAACGGAACAATCCCTTGGCGCGCCCGACATTCCCGAGCGGAACCGCGTTCGCCGAGAACAGCTCGAACACCGCGACCGGATCCGGGCTCGACCATTCGCCGAGCGTCCACGCCTTGTACCAGCCGACCGAGCCCGAGGTGGCGAGGCGGACGAGTGCGAGCCAGCTGGCCAGGCGGACGAGAGCCCTCACCCCACGATTGCGAGCACCGAGTCGGCGCTTCGTCCCGTCGGGAAGCGTGAGATCGAGCCGCCCGCTGGCGAGCTTCCGGTCTATCTCGTCGAGCACCTTGGAAAATGCCGGAGCAGCAAGGCGGGCAAGCGCGCCGCCGCCGGTCGAGAAACCGCGGTCCGCGTGAACCAGATGGTCGCCGCGCGTACTCATAGCGCGGGAGTTATGAATTCGCCGGCTGATTGTCGAGGTTGACCGGACAGAGTTGAACGACGGACTCGCGGGCCAGGCGTGAGCGGCGCCCCTCGCCGTAACGCGCATCCCCGATGAAAACGTGCGCCGAGCAGCCCTCGCGGACGACGTCGGCCTGCGGCAGGATCGACCACTTCAGGAACTTCTGCAGGCGAGGATCTCGGGCAATCGCCTGCCTCACGACAGGATTATCCATGTTCGTGGGCCGGCATTCGCTCACCGGACCGAAACCGCCGAACGGAACGTAGTGAGCGCGCCGATAGCAACTGCCATCCCGCCACACGAGGTCGCGCTTCCAGAACTCGACCGGCGGTGGCGATGCAAAGATGGCTTCTGCCCGCCCGCATTCCGAACAGGTGCTCACATGCTCGTTGGCAGCTTGCGTGATGAGGGAATTGCCGCCGATATAGACCAGGACTGCGGCGATCGAGGCCTGTGCGGGCCATCGCCACGACCGGCCCTTATTCTCCCGCGATTTGGAAATGCCGATACCAAGCGCGAGCGCGAGCCACACCCAGACGTCGATGATGAACAGCGCGTCCGAATGGTACCAGCGGGTAGAAAAGGGTGAGAATAGCTGGACGGAGTAGGTCGTCAGCAGGTCCAGGAGCGGATGCGTGATCGCTCCCAAATATGACAAAGCGACGAGCCATCCAAAGCGCATCGCAAGGCCACTCTTAAACTCGGTACCCCTGCCGACCTGCCATTTGTCGAGCAGCAAGAGCAGTCCCGCCAGCACCGGCGGCATCACCAGCACCCCACCGACGAGGCCGTGAGTGAAGCCGCGGTGGATCGCCAGCGGATCCCATGGTGCATTGCCGAAAAAGACGTCGATGTCCGGCATGTTCGCCGCAAGGATCAGCGCGGCGAGGCCTTTGCGAGTCTTCGTCTTGAGACCGGCCTGGCCAAGCGCCCAGCCGGCCATCGAATGGGTTATATTGTCCAATCAGCGGCCGCGGGTCACTCGGGGCGCGGCTCCTTTTCGACCTGCCAGGTCTGGCCCTTGCTCACCAGCTTCTGGAGGTCCGGAGCCTTGCCCGATGCAGCGGCGGCGTTCTGCTCGGTCACTGCCGACTCAAAGGTTGGAGCCGGGTCCTCGTAGATGACGCCGAGGGCGACGGGAAAGCTCGCCGGCATTTCGATGAGCATCGCCGCGATGCCCTTGTTCCTGGGGTCGTGCGTGATGACTGACGGGTCGTCGCCCTCGACGACCTTGAGGCAGAGCTTCTCGACATCGAGCGCAAGGCCCTTGGCGCCGTTCGCGAAGAGCATCTTCTCGCCTGGCGTCAGCCATAACTGCTTGTCTGCGGCAATTTCCCGGCTGGTGAAGCTCGCGAAGACGTCGTCGTTGTAGACGACGCAATTCTGGTAGATCTCGACGAAGCTCGCGCCCCTGTGCGCGTGCGCGGCCTTGAGGACGTCGGGCAAATTCTTGTGGACGTCGATGCCGCGGGCGATGAACCGCCCGCCCGAGCCAAGCGCGAACATGCACGGAGTCACCGGCCGGTCGACCGACCCGAACGGAGTCGATGGCGAGCGCGTGCCGACGCGGCTGGTCGGCGAATATTGGCCCTTGGTCAGCCCGTAAATCTCATTGTTGAACAGCAGGATCTGGCAGTCGAGGTTACGGCGAAGCACGTGCATCGTGTGGTTGCCGCCAATCGACAGCGCGTCGCCGTCGCCGGTGATGATCCAGACATCGAGCTCCGGATTGGCGAGCTTGATGCCGGTCGCGAAGGCCGGTGCGCGGCCGTGGATCGTGTGGAAGCCATAGCTCGCCATGTAATAAGGAAAGCGGCTGGAGCAGCCGATGCCGCTGACGAACACCGTCTTCTCGCGCGCGACGCCGAGGTCGGGCATCGTCCGCTGCACGGCTTTGAGGACGGCATAGTCGCCACAACCGGGGCACCAGCGGACCTCCTGGTCGCTCGCCCAGTCCTTGGCGGTGGTGGTCGGAATCGGGGAGATTTCGTTCATTACCGTATGCTTCCAAACCAATAGACCAGGCCGATCACGATGATCAGCAGCATGATCAATGGGAAAACGTTGATCTGCTTCATGCGAATGTTCCCAATGTTCGCACTCACGCGGCCGTCTTGCCGGCCAACTGGGTGTCGATCGCGGCTTCGATTTCGGCGATGCGGAACGGGTGCCCGCTGACCTTGGTCAAAGACTTTGCATCGACGAGGAATTGGTCGCGTAGGACGGTCTTGAACTGACCGGTGTTCATCTCCGGCACGAGGATATGTTTGAAGCCCTTCAACAGGACAGCCATATTTTTGGGCATCGGCCAGATGTGGCGGACGTGGACGTGGGCAACGTCCTTGCCCTCGGCCAGAGCGCGTCGCACCGCCTGGTGGATCGGGCCGAAGGTCGAACCCCAGCCGACCACCGCCAGCTCAGCGCCCTCGCGGCCGAGACACACTTCCTGATCGGGAATCGAGTTGGCGACGCCCAGCACCTTATTGGCGCGGGTGTCGGTCATCTCCTGGTGGGCGGCGGGCGAATAATCGATGTTGCCGGTGCCGGGCTGCTTCTCGATGCCGCCGATACGGTGCTCGAGCCCCGGCGTGCCCGGCTTGATCCACGGCCGCGCGAGATCCTCGTTGCGAGCGAAGGGCTTCACCCCCTCGCCTTGCGCCGGCGCCGCATCGAAATAGCTGACCGGGAACGGCGCGAAGCCGCTCATGTCCGGCACTCGCCACGGCTCGGCGGCATTGGCGATGTAGCCGTCGGTCAGCAGTATGACCGGCGTCATGTAGCGGGTCGCGATACGGCACGCCTCGATCGCGCATTCGAACGCGTCGGCGGGCGAGCGCGCGGCGATGACCGGCAGCGGCGCGTCGGCATTACGGCCATATACCGCCTGATAGAGGTCGGACTGCTCGGTCTTGGTCGGAAGGCCGGTCGAGGGACCGCCGCGCTGCGAATTGACGATGACCAGCGGCAGCTCGGTCATGATCGCTAGCCCCATCGCCTCGGTCTTGAGCGCAATGCCCGGACCCGACGATGAGGTAATGCCGAGCTGGCCGGCATAACTCGCGCCAATCGCCGAGCAGATTGCGGCAATCTCATCCTCCGCCTGGAAGGTCGTGATGCCGAATTCCTTCAGCCGCGACAGGTGATGCAATAGCGCGGAGGCGGGCGTGATCGGATAGCCGCCGAAGAACATCTTCAATCCGGCAAGCTGGCACCCCGCGACAAGGCCGAGCGCCAGCGCTTCGGCGCCGGTGACGGTGCGGTAGAGACCGGGCTCGGCCGGAGCTGCGGCAAGATGATGCTGCTTGAACGGCGAGCCCATCTCGACCGTCTCGCCATAGGCGTGGCCAGCGTTCAGCGCGGCGATGTTGGCCTCGGCGAGCTCAGGCGCCTTGGCGAATTTGGCGTTGAGCCAGTCGACGATCGGCTGGCGGTCTCGGTCGAACATCCACAGCGCAAGGCCCAGCGTCCACATGTTCTTGCAGCGCAGCGCCTCCTTGTTGCCGAGGCCGAACGGCTTCACGGCATCGAGCGTCAGCTGCGAAATGTTGAAGTGGACGACCTGCCATCTGGCGAGGCTGCCATCCTCGAGGGGGCTCTGCTCATAGCCGGCCTTGGCGAGGTTGCGCGCCGTGAACTCGCCTTCGTCGGCGATGATCAGGCCGCCTTCACGCAGCTGATCGGCGTTCACTTTCAGCGCCGCCGGGTTCATCGCGATGAGGACGTCGGGCTGGTCGCCCGCGGTGTCGATCGCGGTCGAGCCGAAATTGATCTGGAAGGCGCTGACGCCGAAGGTCGTGCCCTGCGGAGCGCGGATTTCGGCCGGGAAATCGGGAAAGGTCGCGAGGTCGTTGCCCGCGAGCGCGGTCGAGAGCGTGAACTGCCCGCCGGTCAGCTGCATGCCGTCGCCGGAATCGCCAGCGAAGCGGACGACGACGGCTTCCTGCGGCGGACGAGCCGTAGCTTCCTTGTCGGTGAGGAGATGGGTGGCGGTGGCCACGAGAGACGAGTCCTTCAAATACGCGCGAGATTTGGACTACCACTGTAGGACTTGGCGCTCTCTTTCGCCACCTTTTCGTCGCCGCGAAGCTCGCTAAACTGCAGTGGGGGGCTTTGGCGATGATCCTGCGCAGGCTGAGCGCTAACCTGAAGGCGCAGAACTGGACCGCGATCGCGATCGAGTTCGTCATCGTCGTCGCCGGCGTCTTCGTCGGCACCCAGGTTTCGAACTGGAACGACGAGCGGAAGCAAAAAGCCGAAACGATGCAGGTGCTGCGCGGCCTCAAGCCCGAGCTCAGCAACCTGGTCGCGAATTTCGCCACGTTGCGGGCCTATTATTCGGTGACGAAGGGGTATTCGCGGATCGCCTTCGCTGGCTGGCGCGGCGATCCGGGAGTGAGCGACCGCGACTTCGTGATCGCCGCCTATCAGGCGAGCCAGAACACCTTCACCGGTGTGGAAAACAACAGCTGGTCCGAGATTTTCGGGGCGGACCGTCTGCGCAATGTCAAAGACCAGCAGCTCCACGACGAGCTGTCGATCCTGATGACGACCGATTTCACGACCTTCGAGAAAGAGCTCTTCACGGCCTATCGGCAGGACGTCCGCAAGGTCATTCCCGAAGACGTTCAGGACGCCATCAGAGCGAAATGCGGTGACCAACGAGTGGGCCATCTAGGCTATGTCGCCCTTTTGCCTACGTGTCCGCTCGACCTGCCTGACGAGCGCTGGACGAGCGCGGCGAAGGCGCTGCGCGAACAGCCCGAACTGGTGGGGGAGATGCGCTGGCACTTCGCGGCGGTCGCCACCTACGTCGATAATATCTCCAGCCTGGAGTCTATTTCGAAGCACGTAATCGCGCGGATTGAGAAGGCCTGACGATGATCTTCAAACGGACGGTTGCGAAGCTGAGAGCGCAGGACTGGTTCGCGATTGCGGTCGAACTTGGCATCGTCATCCTCGGCGTGTTCATCGGTAACTGGGTCAACGACTGGAGCCAGCAGCGAGCCGCCGACCGAGAGACACGAGAGCTGCTGCGCGAGCTTCGGCCGGAGATGACGAGGCAGCGGCAATCGATGACCAGCATCACCAATTATTTCGAGACGACCAGTCACTATGCCGACATTGCCTTTGCCGGCTGGCGCCGCGATCCGCGCGTCAGCGACAACGACTTCGTCATCGCTGCTTACCAGGCGAGCCAGGTGTACGGGTTGAGCGCCAATGGCCAGACCTGGGCGTCGATCTTCGGTGGCGACCAGCTGCGCCGGATCAACGATCCCGCGATCCGAACACCACTGCAACGGCTGATGACCTACGATTACACCTTATTGTCCTACGATCGCATGGCGACGAAATATCGCGACAATGTGCGCCTCATTATTCCCAACGAAGTCCAGCGACAGATCCGCCGCGCCTGCGGTGATCGGCTGATCCAGGATGGCCGCGCGCTGGCCTTGCCCGCGACCTGCCCGATCACGATAGCAGACGCAGGCCCGGCGGCCGCCGCACTTCGTGCGCATCCCGAACTCATCGGGCAGCTCGCCCAGCACCAATCAGCGATTTCGACGCAGTTCGTAAATGTCGCCTTGGTAGAAACGCAGGTCGAGGCGCTCGACAAGGCCATCGCCAAGCTCGGCTGACGCCGGCGAGATCATCCGCTAACGCGCCGCAATGAGCCAAGATCGCTACCGCCGCGGAGTCGGCGTCATGCTCCTCAATCAGGCGGGCGAGGTGTTCGTCGGGGCGCGGATCGATAATACCGATGAAGCCTGGCAGATGCCGCAGGGCGGGATCGACGAGGGCGAAGAGCCATGGGCGACGGCCTTGCGCGAGCTCGAAGAGGAAACGGGCGTCGCGCCGCACCTCGTCGAGAAGATCAGCGAATGCCCCGAGCGGTTGAAATACGACCTGCCCGAGGAGATGCGATCACGCCTGTGGGGCGGCAAGTGGCAAGGTCAGGACCAGGACTGGTTTCTGGCGCGCTTCCTCGGCACCGACGCCGACGTGAACATCGCCACCACCCACCCCGAGTTCCGCGAGTGGAAGTGGATCGACCCGCAGCAGCTTCCCGACCTCATCGTGCCGTTCAAGCGCGAGCTCTACCGACAGCTGCTGAGGGAGTTTGCAGACTATCTGTGAGTGGCGGTGTAATAGCCGATGCCACCGCCGACGAGAGCGCCGAGGATGGGACCAATGAACGGCAACGGGATGGCGATGAGCGCGCCAATGCCGGCTGCGATCGCGGTGCGCTTGGCGACTGGGTTCTCGAACATAGCTGCGACTCCTGTCGTGCTGTATTATTGCACTAAAACAGTTGGGAGTCCAGTTTCGCGATTGCAAGGGTACGCCTAGAAGAATCGCGACGAGGGAGGGGCGCATGAAGTTCAGGCTAATTTGGACGGCGGCCGCAATCTCTGTCGCAACGAGCGCGCCAGCCGCACCTGTCCTTGCGCCACCCGCGCCGGTCGTTACCGAATTCCAGCGATATATTTCGGTGCCTTCGGGACGCGTCGCACTCACCCACGTTCGCGTGATCGACGGTACCGGCGCGGCCTCGGTCGAGGACCAGACGATCCTGATCGACGGCGCGAAGATTGCTGCTGTTCAGCCAGCGAGCACGCCGGTCCCCGCCGACTATCGGGCGATCGACGGAAGCGGGAGGACGGTCCTTCCGGGCTTGATCGGCATGCACAACCACCTCTTCTATCTGCAGCGGCCAAACCTCGACGCCGCGGGCCATTCGGAAAGCCCGATCATCATCCCGCAAATGACCTTCAGCGCGCCGCGGCTCTATCTCGCCAATGGCGTAACGACGATGCGCACGACAGGAAGCGTCGAGACCTACACCGACCTGGCCCTGAAGCGCGAAATCGACGCGGGGCGCTTGATCGGCCCGCATCTCGACGTGACCGGCCCTTATCTTGAGGGGCCCGGCGCCTTTTTCATTCAGAACCACCAGATCATTTCGCCCGAAGATGCGCGGCGAGAGGTCGCCTTCTGGGCCGACCAGGGCGTGAACAGCTTCAAGGCGTACATGAACATCACGCGCGCCGAACTTGGCGCGGCGATCAAGGAAGCGCACCGGCGCGGGCTCAAAGTCACCGGCCATCTCTGCTCGGTCACCTATCCCGAGGCGGTGGCGCTCGGCATCGACAACCTCGAGCATGGCTTCTTCGTCAACACCCAGCTCGACCCCGGCAAGCAGCCAGACAAATGCCCAGCCACCGTTGGCGACCCAACCATTACGGCCATGTCTCCGGGAAGCCCGCAAGCGACTGCGCTGATCAAGTTGCTGGTGGATCATCACGTCGCGATTACCTCCACCCTGCCGGTGTTCGAGCAAAGCGTGCCGCTTCATTCGCCCCTCCAACCGCGCCAGATGAATGTGCTGTCCGCCCAAGCGAAGGAATCCTATCTCTACCTCCGCAACCGCACCAACAGCCGGGCCGGGACTCCGGCCGGCGCTGCCGAGGCTTTGATGTACAAGAACGACCTTGGCCTCGAGCGCCAGTTCGTCGCAGCGGGTGGGCTGCTGATCGCGGGGCCCGACCCGACCGGCAACGGCGGTGTCATCCCCGGCTTCGGTGACCAGCGCGAAATTGAGCTCTTAGTCGAGGCGGGCTTCACGCCCTTGGAAGCGATCCGCATCGGGACGCTCAACGGTGCGACCTATCTTGGCCTTGCCGATCGCATCGGCTCGATCGCTCCGGGCAAGAATGCCGACCTGATCCTGGTCAATGGCAACCCGGCGGCGAACATCGCCGACATCGAAAAGGTCGAAACGGTGTTCAAGGACGGCGTCGGCTACGACACGGACAAGCTGCTCGACAGCGTCAAAGGCCGCTACGGGCAGTATTGACGGTCGGCAGCCGCGAAACGACCGCCGGTCGAAACAATATTGGCGGCGCTGCGCCTGGCGATATGGCCCTGCCCGTTCGTCACGCACGAAAGGGCAACCATGCGCTATCTCGCTCCTCTTCTCTTCCTCACCGCGCTCGCGAGCCCGCTCGCCGCCGCGCCCGTCTCCAAGGCCATTGTGAACGCAGTCGCGGACCCGGCGCGACCGGCCGAGGGAAGAGCCGTCGATCCCTTGCGCAAACCGGCCGAGACGCTCGCCTTCTCGGGCGTAAAGCCCGGCATGATTGTCGGCGAATTCTACCCCGGCGGCGGCTATTTCACGCGCATGATCGCCGGCGTGGTGGGACCCAAGGGCCACGTCTACGGCCTTGAAAACCAGGGCTGGAAAGGTGCGGTGAAGGCAAACCAGGAGCTGTTCACGGAATGCAAGAAGTGCACGAACGTCACCATGGATGCGCAGCCCTTTGGGACGGTCAGTTTCCCCCAGCCGCTCGACCTCGCCTGGGTCACACAGAACTATCACGACCTGAAGATCGCCGAGTATGGGACCGTCGACACGGTGGCGTTCGACAAGGCAGTCTACAAGGCCCTTAAGCCGGGCGGCATCTTCTTCATTCTCGACCATCAGGGGCCGGCTGGAATGACCGACGCCGACATCGCCAAGATGCACCGCATCAATCGCGACGTGGTGGTGAAGGAAGTGACCTCGGCCGGGTTCAAGCTGGTCGCGGAGGGCAAGTTCCTGCGCCGGCCTGGCGACGATCATAGTTTGTCGATCTTCGACAAGGCGATCCAGGGCCACACCGACCAATATGCGCTGAAGTTCGTGAAGCCGCGAAAGTAGCTAGGCGCGGACCCGCTTGAACACCGGCATCTTCACCGTGAAGACCTGGAGCACGTTACCCTCCTGATCGCGCGTTTCGTTGCGCATGGTGACGATCGCCATGTCCGGTTTCGAGCGCGACGGGCGGATGTCGGCGATCTCGCTGAACACCTGCAGCGCCATTCCCGGCCGCGTTGGCTTCGGCCAGGCGAGTTCGAGCTCCGCGCCCACGAGGCCTTCCGCCAGCGGAACGCTTTCGACCAGCATGCGCATGGTCAACGCCGCGGTGTGCCATCCGCTCGCTGCGAGGCCTTTGAACAGTGAGTTCTTCGCGGCCTCCTCGTCCAGATGGAAGGGCTGCGGGTCGTATTCGGCAGCGAAGGCCTTGATCTGATCCGCGTCGACGGCTCGCGGCTCGCTGACCCAGCGCTGCCCGACGTGAATGTCCTCGAGGTACAGCTGTTCGCCCATGAAGGTCCCCGACGCCGCGACAAGACGGCTGTCAAGATAGGCAGGTTGGATGGCAGCTGATCCGTTATGGCCGACAGCTTTAGTCCAACGGCCTTCGGTGCATTCCCGGTAATTCTCAGATATTGTAACGGGATTCCGTATTATACGGGATAAAGTTACGGAATTCCGTTGACACTTTCTATCCGATGAATTACGGAATTCCGTATATTTTATCACATACTAACGGAATTCCGTATGAATCTCTCAACATTTGCTTCGTTAGGTCGCCAGATTCGCCAAGAGCGCCTCAGGGCCGAAATGAGCCAGCGTGATTTAGCGTCCCGCGTTGGGCGCAATGCAGTACGCATCTCAGAATTTGAGCGCGACCTGCTACAGGACCGTTGGGGTCGTGACCGCCTAACTCTGCTCGCAGAGATCTGCGATGCGCTCGCACTCGATATAGTCTTGATCCCGCGCGCGCGCGCAGCGGAAATCGAATCCCTGGTGCGTGGCACTCAATCCTCGATCCCGCAGGGAGATGTCACCTCAGCGTTCGACGACCTCTTCGTCGATCTCGGTGCGGAGGGGGAAGAGCGCTGATGGCCAAAATCGCGGCGGTCCTGGGCGTCTTCATTCTCGATCCAGATCAGCGCCATGTGCGCGCAGGAACGCTGACCCGTGATGCCGACGGCGGCGTGTCGTTCGTTGTCAGCGAGGACTATTTGCGTGATCCTGGTCGGCCGATCCTAAGTCTCGGCTGGTTCGACACAAGGTCAGACGAGAACAGCCAAAAGCGGCTCGCTAACCGCCGCGACAAGATTGCGCTGCGAGGTGGACTACCTCCTTGGTTTGCCGGGCTGCTTCCCGAAGGCGCGTTGCGCGATCTGGTTCTGACGGAAATGGGTCCCGGCGACCATGATCAGTTCGATGTCATAACTCGCCTCGGAGGCGATCTGCCTGGCGCCGTCATCATTAGCCCGGAAACTGACGACCTTCAGTCAGCAGGGCCGCTTCGGCTCGAAAAGGTCCAAGGGCTGACCACCGCAGAGCCAAAGGGCATGGTCAAATTTTCGCTCGCGGGCGTCCAACTCAAGCTGACCGGCGACCTCAGTGGCGACCGACTGACGCTGCCGGGACAGGGCGCAAGCGGACGCTGCATCATCAAGCTTCCGGCAAAGCCCCATCCCGGATTACCTGAGGCGGAATTCGCGGCGATGCACCTCGCGCAGGCGATCGGCGTCGACACCGCCAATTGTCAGCTCGTTCCACGTGACAGCGTCAGCGACGTCCCGGCGGAGTTTCTAGCACACGGTGATAATGTCTTGGTGGTCGATCGGTTTGACCGGCCGGCCAGCGGTGCTCGCGTTCACATCGAAGATGCCGGACAGGTGCTGGGAGCGCTCGACGTTTTTAAATATACAATGGGCACGACCGACACCGTCATGAACATGGTGCGAAAATTCAGCACGGACCCTCGCGCCGATCTAGCAGAGGCATTCCGCCGCGTGACGGTCGACGTGTTGATCGGCAATGGAGACAATCACCTTAAGAACTGGTCCTTCCGATTCCCGAAGGCCGGCGAGATCCGTCTGTCGCCCGCTTATGACATCGTGCCGACCATCCTTTACCAACCAAGAGACGAGCTCGCCTTGCGCTTCGTCGGCACGCATCGGTTTGAATCAGTCAACCTACATCGCTTTGAACGACTTGCATCATTCCTCGGAATTGATCCCAAATGGGCTGTGAAGGAAGTACGGCGAACCACCGAAGCTGCTCTCGATCTGTGGCCAACTATGCTGCCCGATTTGCTCGAAGGCCGCCGTGCCGCTGCACTTGTCAAAAGATTGAACGAACTCCCGTTGGTCACTGAAATCCGCGCGCAGTGAGAGCCGCACTACGGCTTAGAAGCGATCGAAGGTAATCCACGACCAAATCCACGTAGATGTTAGTCTCCGTGACATGCCTGTGAAAATCAGTCACCACCGCTTGCCGACTAGGATAGGGCCATGGCCGAGACCGACGCGTTCAACCAGGATTTCCGCAAGTACGACCAGGTAGAGAAGACGCACACCTATCGCCTCGCCGAAAGCGCGGCCGACGAGTTCGACGCGGATTATGAAATTGCGACACTCGATTTCGCGCCCTTCCTGCACGGCGATGAGGCCGAGAAGCGCGCGTTCGCAAAGGCCTTCGTCGGCGCTCTGGAGGAGATTGGCTTCGCTGTCCTGACCAATCATGGTGTCGACCCGGCGCTCTACGATGACATGCACGACGGCGTAATCGAGTTGTTCGAGACGACGGCAATGGCGGACAAGATGCGATTTAGGGCGGAGCGCTTCGGGTCGGTCAACCAGGGCTATTTCCCGATCGAACAGACGAGCGACATTCACCCCGACCTGGTCGAAGGCTGGGTATGGTGCCGGCGCGCGTTCGACATTCCGCAAGAGCGAACGGAGGCGTTTCAACCTGAAGCCTTCTGGCCGCGCGCCGAGTACGAGCCGCGTTTCCGCAAGCTGGTCGAGGCGCACGAGCCGTTGTTCAAGCCGCTGGCGCAGGCGATGTTCATGGGCCTCGGCGCCGACCCGCATCTGTTCGACGAGAAGCTCACACAGACCAACTTCGGACTGAGGCTTAATTACTATCCGGCGATGACCGACGAGCAAGAGCAATCGGGCGCGGGCCGGCTACTCGGCCATGAGGACGTCGACCTCTTCACGATCCTCCCCGCCGCAAAGGTCGACGGACTTCAGGTGTGGAATCATCGCTCTGGAAAATGGGTACGGATGAAGGCGCCGCCGGGATCGATCATTATCAACACCGGCGATTACATGCAGCGCATCAGCAACGACCGGCTGCCGTCAACCACGCATCGCGTCGGCAAGCCGAGCGACAGGTCTGACCTCGACCAGCCGCGTGTGTCCTTTCCAATGGCGGTTTACGTCTGGGAGGACGAGGTGCTGGAAGTGCTGCCTGGCCTCGGCAAGCCGAAATATGAGCCGGTGCGGGCGATCGCGTTCCACACGCGCAGCACGTCGAAATTCTACGGCGACGAATACGCCGTAGAATAGCTATTTCCGGCGCGTCTTGGCGCTCGCTTTGGCGGACTCGTTGATTTCCTCGAGGCTGCGGCGACCGATTTCGAGCGCCATTTGCCACAGCGCGTTGCCGCGTTCGGCGCCCTTCTTGCTGAGCTTCTCGATTTCGTCCCCGGCATCCGCGGCGAGGCGCTGGGCCTTGCGCGAATCCTTGAGCGCGGAGGCCGTCGCGACAAGGGCCGCGGCGACGATGTCCGCCACCAACGGGTTCTTGCTCCACTCTTTGACCTTCTTGGTCGCAGCCTTGGCGGGCTTGGATTTAAGCAGCGCCGACATATCGCCCTTGTTCTTGCCCTTCTTGTCCTTCTTGCCGGACTTCTTTTCTTTCCTCTTGTCCTTGGCCACGCGCTGCTCCCTATGAAGTGACTCGGCTGAGCCGTCATATCTCTGTAACACACTTCTGTTTCAGATTGACGACATGAATAGTTGCGCTGGAACGCCCGCTTCTGCCATCGGCGAGGAAATCGAGGCCCCGATGGACGCCATCACCGAAAAGGCGAGCAAAGCCAAAGCCGAGCCGGTTGCGCCGGAGCCGCGCTATTTCAATCGCGAGCTAAGCTGGCTGGCGTTCAATCGGCGGGTGCTCGAGGAAGCATCGAACCTGAAGCACCCGTTGCTCGAGCGGGTCCGGTTCCTCTCGATCTCGGCCAACAACCTCGACGAATTCTTCATGGTCCGGGTCGCGGGCCTCAAGGCTCACCAGGCGCTGGGCGTCGAAGAACTGTCGGACGATGGTTTGACCGTTGCCCAGCAACTGATCGCGATCACTGCGGAAGCCGACCGGCTGGTCACCAGCCAACATGAGGTCTGGGCCGAGTTGCAGACCTTGCTCGATTTGTCCGCGATGCATGTCGTAGCTGGCGATGAGCCGCTCGATCCGGAGTCGGAGGCGTGGCTCGACCAACAGTTCCGCGAGCAGATCTTTCCGGTCCTGACCCCGCAGGCGATCGACCCCGCCCATCCCTTCCCGTTCATTCCGAACAAGGGACTGAGCCTCATCTTCGAGCTGAAGAAGGGAAAGACGAGCGTTCGTGAGCTGATCATGGCGCCCTCGACATTGCCGCGGTTCATTCGCCTGCCTGGCGAGAGCGGCCGCTACATCGCGCTTGAAGACCTGATCCGCCGCAAGACCGACTACCTTTTCCCCAAATATGAAGTGCTCCGTGGCGGCGCGTTCCGGATCATCCGCGACAGCGACATCGAAGTGGAAGAGGAAGCCGAAGACCTGGTCCGGTTCTTCCGGACGGCGATCAAGCGGCGGCGGCGCGGCAAGGTGGTACGCCTCGAGCTCGAGCCGGGGATGCCGGACAGCCTAATCGACGAGGTCCAGGACGGGCTGAGCGCGCATAACGCGATCACGTCGGAGACGCGCGGCTTCCTTGGCATGGCCGATCTGCTGCAGCTGGTGGACGAGGATCGGCCGGACCTGAAGTTCACGGCCTTCAACCCACGCTTCCCGGAGCGGATCCGCGAACACAGCGGGGACTGCTTTGCGGCGATCCGCGAGAAGGACATCCTCGTTCACCACCCCTACGAGAGTTTCGAAGTGGTGGTCGCCTTCATTCAACAGGCCGCGGCCGATCCCGATGTTATCGCAATCAAGCAGACGCTCTACCGCGCCGGCAAGCAGTCGGCGATCATCAAGGCACTGATCGACGCCGCCGAATCAGGCAAGTCGGTGACTGCGGTCATCGAGCTCAAGGCGCGGTTCGATGAAGAGCAGAACCTGGCCTGGGCCAACGCGCTCGAGCGCGCGGGGGTTCAGGTCGTTTACGGCTTCATCGAATGGAAGACGCACGCCAAGGTGTCGATGGTCATCAGGCGCGAGGAAAAGGGCTACCGCACCTACTGCCACTTCGGAACCGGCAATTATCACCCGGTGACGGCAAAGATTTACACCGACCTCAGCTACTTTACGGCCGACGCCAAGACCGGCCGCGATGCCGCGAAGATGTTCAATTACATCACCGGCTACCTCGAGCCGCGGAACCTCAAGCTGCTGGTGCTGTCACCTGCCAGTTTGCGGGCGACGTTGCTGAAACTGGTCGATGCCGAGATCGCCAACGCCAGGGCCGGGAAGCCGTCGGGAATCTGGGCGAAGATGAACGCGCTGGTCGACACATTCATCATTGACAAGCTCTACGAAGCGAGCGCTGCCGGAGTGCCGATCGACCTCGTCGTGCGCGGCATCTGCTGCCTGCGCCCGGGCGTGCCCGGACTGTCCGAGAACATCTACGTGAAGTCGATCGTCGGCCGTTTCCTCGAACATGCGCGGCTTTGGGCTTTCGGCAACGGCCACGAGCTGCCGCACGCCGAGTCAAAGGTCTTCATCAGCTCGGCTGACTGGATGCCGCGCAACTTCGACCGGCGGATCGAATATATGTTGCCGATCGAGAACAAGACCGTGCACGCACAGCTCCTCGACCAGGTGATGGTCGCCAACCTCATCGACAACGAGCAGAGCTGGCGGCTGAACTCCGACGGCACGTCGACCCGCGTCGAGCCGAAGGATGGGCACGAGTTCAACCTGCACGGCTATTTCATGTCGAACCCGAGCTTGTCGGGACGCGGCCAAGCGCTCAAGAAGGGCCGCAAGGTACCCAAATTGCGCTTTCATCGGGGGCGATAGGACTGAAGACTGCCGACCCCGTCGCGATCATCGACATCGGGTCGAACTCGGTGCGACTGGTGGTTTACGCAGGTCCGCCGCGCATCCCGACGCCGATCTTCAATGAAAAGGTGCTGGCTGGCCTTGGCGTCGGGCTCGATGAGACGGGGCGATTAGATTCATTCGCACGTGAGGTCGCGCTTGCTGCGCTGAGGCGGTTCAAGCTCCTCATCGGACATATGAAGGTGCGCCAGACACATGTCGTCGCAACTGCCGCAATCCGCGATGCCGAGGACGGCGCTGAGTTCGTCGAGGAGCTGAACGAGATCGGCTTCGAGTGCGAGGTACTTACCGCCGAGGAGGAAGCTTACCTCGCGGGCGAGGGCGTGCTGTCGGGCATTCCCGAAGCGGAAGGGATTGTCGGCGACCTTGGCGGCGGCAGCCTCGAGCTGGTGCACGTCGGTTCGGGGAAAAGCTCGGACGGGATTTCGCTGCCGCTCGGCGTCCTTCGCCTCGATCCATCAAACAACGGCGAACGTCGGGCGCGCCGGACATTGAAGTCGGCGATCAGGGACGCAGGACTGCGCGAGATCAGCAGGGGCCATCCCTTCTACATGGTTGGCGGATCCTGGCGCGCGCTGGCGCGAATTGACATGTTCGCGACCAACTTCCCGCTTCCGATTACCCACCAATACCGGATGAAGCCGGGCCGGGCGCACGAGCTGAGGAAGTTATTGCGGGCGCTCGACCCCCGGCTGGCGAGCGCCGCCGCTCCGCCGCGCCTCGCGACCTCGCCGCAATCGGCGATGCTGCTCGATCTTCTCGTCGAGGAACTGAGCCCGTCGCAACTCGTGGTATCGACCTACGGCATCCGCGAGGGTCTCCTCTATTCCAAACTGAAGGCGAGCGTCCGACGGGTGGACCCGCTCATCGAGGAAGCACGCGACGCGGCCGGAAGCGAGCATCGGTTCGGCCAGCATGGCGACCTGCTGGAGCAATGGATTGCGCCGGTATTCGAGGACAAGACCGAGATGCGGCGGCTGCGCCTGGCCGCCTGCCTGCTCGCCGACGTCGCCTGGCAGGCAAACCCCGGATTTCGCGCCGGCCGGGGCATCGAGATGGCGCTTCACGGTAACTGGGTCGCGGTGAACCCGGCCGGCCGGGTGATCATGGCGCAGGCGTTGTCGTCGAATTTCGGACGCGACAGTCTTCCGGACGCACGGCTCGGCCAGCTGTGCAAGGATGGGCAGCTGAAGCGAGCGCATTGCTGGGGCCTCGCGATGCGGCTCGGCCAACGGCTCTCCGGCGGGGTGGCGTCGGTGCTCAGGAAGACGAAGCTTACAGCGAACGACGGGAAGCTCACCTTGCTCGTCAAGAAGGGCGAAGAGGGGCTGATCGGCGACGCCGTCGAGCGGCGGTTGGGACGGCTCGCCGAGGCCATCGGCTGCGAACCCCGGATCGGCAGCCAGTAGGCGGGGTGGCAACGGCGCTGCGGCCTCGCTAGGAGCGGGCAATGGGGGAATTGTCGTCCACGGAACATGACGCCGTCGAACGCGCGTCGGCTGAACCGATGCTTGAGAAGGTACTGGCATGGGCGGCGGTCAACAGTGGCTCGCGCAACCTCGCTGGCCTCGGCAACATCGCAAATCTGCTCGCAGATGCATTTTCGGCCCTCCCGGGCGACGTCCGGTTCGAGGACCCTGCGCCGGTCGAGGCTGTCGATCCGTCGGGCCACAGCGCGATCCTCGAGCATGGCAAGCATTTGCATCTGGCGGTTCGGCCGGAGGCGCCGGTGCAGCTGCTCTTCACCGGGCACATGGACACAGTGTTCGCGGTCGACCACGAATTCCAGAACACGCGCTGGCTCGAGGACGGCGTGCTGAACGGCCCCGGCGTGGCGGATATGAAGGGCGGCATCAGCGTGATGCTCGCCGCGCTGAAGGCGATCGAGCAGTGTCCGTCGGCGAGCCAGATCGGCTACGAAGTCGTAATCAACAGCGACGAGGAAGTCGGCTCCTTGTCCTCCTCCGACCTGCTGAGGCGCGCCGCTCAAGGCAAGCGCGCGGCACTGACTTATGAGCCTGCGGCACTGCCTGACGGTACCCTCGCGGGCGCCCGACCGGGCAGCGGCAATTTTGCAATCGTCGTGCACGGCCGGTCCGCGCACGCGGGCCGCAATCCTGAAGACGGACGCAACGCTTTGCTCGCCGCTGCCGACCTCGCGCTTCACCTCGCCGCCGGCAAATATCCAGGCCTCAGCGTCAATCCATCGCGGATCGACGGCGGAAGCCCGAGCAATGTGGTGCCCGACCTCGCCATCCTGCGCGTCAACATGCGCCCGCGCGCTCCGGAGGACGAAGAGCGCGGCCGCGATCTCATTGACACCGCGGTCACCGCGGTCGCCGCCGAGCACGACGTTCGGATCGAGGTGCAAGGTGGGTTCGGGCGCCCACCCAAGCCGCTCACTCCCGAAGCCGAGCAACTCTTCAATCTCGTCAAACGAGCCGGCGCCGACCTTGGCCAGACCATCGGCTGGCAGCCGTCAGGCGGCGTGTGCGACGGCAACAACATCGCCGCCTGCGGGGTACCCGTCGTCGACACGATGGGCGTCCGCGGCGGCAAGATTCACAGCATGGAGGAATTTCTGATCGTCGACAGTTTGAACGAGCGCGCCGCTTTGTCTGCGCTCACCATTTTGCGCCTGGCCGACCAATGAGCTTCCGAATTCGGGCCGCGCGCCGGAACGATCTGCGTGCCTTTTATAATCTTTCGAAGCTGACGGGCGGCGGGTTCACCAACCTGCCGGCAGAGAAATCGACGCTCGAAGCCAAGCTGGAAATGAGTGCTAAAGGGTTCGAGCGTCCCGGCGATACACCCGGTGACGATCTTTACGTGTTCATGCTCGAGAACGTCGAGACGAAACAGATCCGCGGCACGTGCCAGGTATTCGGTGCGGTCGGCACGACGCACAATTTCTACAGCTATCTGATCTCGACGCTGACCCAGAAGAGCGCCGAGCTCGGAATGACCTTCCGCAACCAGCTGCTGAACCTAACGACCGACCTCGAAGGTGCGAGCGAGGTCGGCGGGCTGTTCCTGCACCCGCATGAACGCGCCGGCGGGTTGGGGATGTTGCTGGCGCGGTCACGGTACCTGTTCATCAGGTCGCACCGCGAACGCTTTGGTGACACGGTGCTCGCCGAACTTCGCGGGGTGATGGATGAAGGTGGCCACTCGCCGTTCTGGGATGCGATCGGCGGACGCTTCTTCGACATGACATTCCCGCAGGCGGATGAGTTCAACGCGATCCACGGGACGCAATTCATCGCCGACCTGTTCCCCAAGAGCCCGATCTACGTGTCGATGCTCCCCGAAAGCGCGCGGGCCGTGATGGGCCAGCCGCATCCAACCGGGAAAGCGGCGCTGAAGATGCTCGAGAACGAAGGATTCGTCTGGGACAGCTATGTCGACATCTTCGACGGCGGCCCGACCGTGACTGCTCGGACCGACTCAATTCGAACGATCCGCGACGCCAGCAACCTCAAGGTGAGCGATCGCGAGCCCGCGAACGGCAAGTCCATGATCCTCGCTCACGGCAAGTTGCAGGACTTCGTCGCCTGCTACGGGGTCGCCGAGATCGACGGCGACGAGATCACGATCGATGCCCAGGCCCGCCGGCTGTTGGGCGCAAAGGCCGGCGATGAGATCATCGCGGTTGGACGCTGATGCCGCTCGTCGAGATCAACTTCGACGGGATCATCGGGCCAAGCCATAATTATGCGGGCCTGAGCCTTGGCAACCTCGCCTCGCAGCGGAACGCCGGCGACGTGTCGCAGCCGCGGGCGGCAGCGCTGCAGGGCCTCGACAAGATGCGCGCGAACCTGGCGCTGGGGCTGACGCAGGGTGTGTTCGTTCCTCACCCGCGACCCAACCGGACCTGGCTCGCCGAGCTTGGAACGGGCTTCGAGGATGCGGAGCAGGCATTGGCGGCCAATGCCTTGTCAGCGTCGGCCATGTGGGCGGCCAACGCGGCGACAGTCTCGCCAGCGCCGGACACGGCGGATGGCAAATGCCACCTGACGGTGGCCAACCTTAGGACCATGCCGCACCGCAGCCACGAATGGCCGGCGACATTGGCACAGCTTCAGCTCGCATTCGGGTCGGACTCGTTCGCTCTTCACGATCCGGTGCCGCCGGCGTTCGGCGACGAAGGCGCGGCGAATCACATGCGTCTGGCACGAAGGCATGGCGAACCTGGAGTGGAAGTGTTCGTTTACGGTGTCACCGGCGGCCCCTTCCCCGCCCGCCAGCACATCGAGGCGTCGAAGGCCATCGCCCGCGTGCATCGGCTCGATCCCGAGCGCACGATCTTTGCACTGCAATCCGAGGACGCGATCGCGGCCGGCGCGTTCCACAACGACGTCGTCGCCGTTGCCAACGAGCGCGTCCTGTTCGCTCATGAAAAAGCGTTCGCGGACAGAAACGCACTCGTCGCGCAGCTTGAGCAGAAAGTGCCCGGCTTCGAATATGTAGAGGTCAGCGAGACCGACGTGCCGCTCGCCGACGCCGTGCGGTCGTACCTCTTCAACGCCCAGCTGGTGACGTTGCCCGGCAGCGAGATGATTCTGATCGCCCCGACCGAATGCCGGGAAACGGCTTCAGTGTGGTCATGGATCGAGCGGCACATCGCCGGCAACGGGCCCATCCGCCGGGTGGAGATCGTCGATGTCCGCCAGTCGATGGCCAATGGCGGCGGACCGGCGTGCCTTCGTCTTCGAAGCGTTGCCGATCCCGCGACTGTCGATCCGCGATTCCTGGTCGACGACTCGAAGCTCGATCGACTAGCCGAGGTCGTTCGCCAGCATTGGCCGGTCGAGATCGCCAATGCCGACCTTCAGTCTTTGCCGCTGATCCGTGACATTGAGGCCGCCCGCGCGGCGCTTCTCGAAGCGCTGGACCTCAGCCAGCTCATCTAAAATCCCGAAACGGGACGTTCCGCCACTCCCTAACGCAACCTTTACCTTGTCTCTTAGGTGGGAAATGGCTCAGAACTGCGGCTCACACGTTCGCTGCTTAACCTTTGCAGGGGATGAGAATGTTGCGGAAGTTGGGCCGCCTGTTTGTCATCAAGACGCGCTTCGAGGCGTGGCTCGTCACCTATGCCATCGCGCTCGGCGCGGTTGAGCGTGGCCGCCATTATCTGGAGACTTATCCGGGATATGGCGGATGGCTGCTCGCGCTTGCCTGCACGGGCGTCGTATTCCTGGCCGGCGCCAAGCTCCTCGATTCGGTTAAGCGGCCTGAACCGGCGCTAGCCGCGGGCCCCTATCGGGCGCCGGTCCGCCGTCATTCGGTTATTGATCGTAGTCGACCCAGGCACCAGCAGCCGCGTCGCGCTTCAGCGTCACGCTTTTCGCGCCGCACAGATTGACCCCGGCCCAGGTCACGGGCGTCCCGCCGACGCTCGCCTTGATGTCGAACGCGCAATCCGGATCGCTGAACTGAACCGCACCGCCGGCGCCTTGCGTCAGCGGCTTCCAGTCATTCGTGCCCGACCGACGGATCGACAGGCCAGACAGGCCGCCGTTCGTGCCGTTCACGAGCGTGAAGTTGGATGCACCGGCAAGCGCGGGTGACGACGTGGCCGCCAGCAGAACGGCAAGGCAGACGAGACTCTTCATGTCGACGAGCATACACTCGCCAACGCCTTGCCGATACTGGGAATTTAACGGTTTAAGCGGCGAGCTCGGCGTAGCTCGGGCGCGATCCGCTCCAGAACACCGGAGCCGGCGCGGGGCCCCGAGTGAACGCTTCCGTCAGCGGCAGAGCCGTCGAGCAGAACGCGCACTCGGCCGAGACTCGGCCGATATGCCAATGGGTCCGGCCGCAGCCGGGGCAGTGGTTGATCTCGCCTTCGCGGTAGACCGCGTGATAGCCGCGCGCGTTCGGGTTGAACGGGGTGCGGTGGGACTCGATCGAACTAAGCATGGTCGTTTCCTTCGAAACCTTTGCCACTGTAACGAGCGGTGAGTCGTTCAGTTTCATAGATAATCTGCTTTTGGCTGACGGCTGTCACGCAAGAGACACAAAGCTGTGCCGCCGCGGGACAGCTGTGACCGGTCCTGTGGATAGTAACCATTCGTTAGCCAGTTGGGGGTCAAGGTGCCTTTGGCGGCAGCCCTTTAGGGGCTGTGGACTGGGGGACTTGCGTCATGGAGTCGAACTCGCGTTATTATGCCCGACGGGCCGTTGAAGAGCGGATGAAAGCGCAGCGCGCCATTACCGAGCAGGCCCGGGCCTGGCATGCCAAGCTTGCTCACGATTTCGCCGAACGCGCCACCGCATGCGCGGCGGAAATCACCGCAACGGCAATCAGCGCTTAAACCGAGCCGATCCAATGCGAGGCCGTTGAGCGGCTTCGCCAACCCGCCTAGCTTTGCCGTATGGCAGCTGTACCGGAAATCAGAACGAGCGGACGTATCGCCCTTCCCGCTTTGGCGCGGGAATTGCGCTTCACCTTGCCATTCCGGCTTATTTTCTCTGGCTCCAAGGCGCGCTCCTCCCGCCGCTGACCGGGTCGAGTCGCGATGAGGTGGCGACCGCGATCGGCCGGACGAGCCTGCAGTTCCCGATCATCTACATCGTTGCCGTGGTCGCCATGACCCTAGCCACCCGAGCGCTTGAGCCGACGCTGCGACAGGCGAGGGAGCGGCACGAGGCCCGTGACCCACGCACCGGTGCGCAGCAGTCGAAACAGAGCGTGGGAGCCGCGCTCCGAGCGGCGACATCGCTCGGCAACGGCCGCCCGCTACTGCTCGCAAACCAGCAGCTCGAAGCAGCGCCGTGTCGGACGACGCCGACCCGCCCAAGATCGCCGCGGAGTAAGCGCTCCTACTTCTTGTGCGCGAGATTGGCCGCGATCGCCTCGCCGATCAGCGCCTTGAAGGCCGTTGGTTCAACCTCCTCGCCTTCACGGATGTCGATTGCCCGGCGCGTGCCGCCTCCGAAGCCGGCGTTGAAGAGCTTCTTCGGGTCTTCGAGCGCGGCGCCGCGGGCGAAGGTCAGCTTCACCTTTTCACGGTAGACTTCACCCGTGCAGATGAGGCCGGCATGCGACCAGGTCGGGACGCCCGAAGGGTTGGACGGCTTGCGCCACTGAATCTGCTCAATGACATCGGGATCCGCCTCGAGGATCAGTCGCCGCATTCGGGCGAGCGCAGCCCCGCGCCAGTCGCCGAGGCCGGCGAACTTGGCGTCGATCTCCTGGGCCGCGGTCATGCTTGCGCTCGCGTCGCCCGCCGCACGTACGGCAGGAAGAACATGTACAGCCCGCTGAACATCAGCAGGAAGAGCGGCGGGAGCGGCAGGTAGAAGATCCACTGCGGCGGCGTTCCGATCAGCGACAGGAAGTCGGCGATCACCGTCAGCGTGAAGGCGATTGCCAGCCAGCGGTGCGCCTGACGAATCCATTTGTTCCAGCTCAATTCTGCCTCCCTTGAGGATGAGCGATGAGGGAATGAGGCACATTTGCGAGCTACGCCCGCCGTGCCTCAATGAGTTTCCAGCCGTTGCCGGACGGATCGCGGAAGCTCGCGTCGACGCTTCCGTAACGCTCGACCGGTTCCTGCGTGAACTCGACGCCACGGCTATGGAAAAGCTCGTAGGCGGCCTGGCAATCGTCGACGACGAGCACCAGGGGCGGCATTGCGCCCTTGGCGACGGCCTCGTTGAGGTTCGCGGCGGTCGAATCATCGACGAGTGGCGCTTGAGGGCGGAACAGGCCCAGCTGGAAACCGGGCTGGTCGGAATGCTGGACAGTCAGCCAGCGGTAATCGCCGTTGCAGGCATCGGTGTGGACGCTGAAACCGAGCTTATCGACGTAAAATGACAGCGCCGCGTCCTGATCGTGGACGTAGATTCCGGCGACTTGAACTGACTGGCTCATGGGACCTCCGTTTCTTCGGAGCCGTCATTATCCACCGAGTCCCGGCGCCGCTTCTCCGAAACTGCCATTTTAAGGTCCGGGCGATGGGCGGCTTTGACGTAGCAATGCGGCACTTGCTCAAGCGCATGAGGCAAGACCTGCTCGCGGTTGCGAAGCTCGGTCGGGCTCTCGCCGGTGATGTCGCGGAACACGCGCCCGAAGGTACCAAGGCTGTTCCAGCCAGTTTCGAAGGCGATATCGATGATCGGGCGATTGGTGTCGCGAAGGAGCGCCTTGGCCCGCTCGATCCGCCTCGTCAGCAGGTAGCGGTGGGGCGGAACCCCGAACGCATCCTTGAATGAGCGGGCGAAGTGCGCCTCCGACACGCCGCTGACGCTGGCGAGGCGAGGCACCGGCCATTCCTCATGACTGGCGGCGTCCATCCGGTCTTTCGCCCGAAGCAGGCGGCGCAGCAGCAGTGGGTCCTGTCCCGTTCCCATAAGCGCGTCATAGCGGCTTGAAACTGCGGGTCATCGGGGTTGCGTGCGAACGTTCCTCCCCCTATGTCGCGCGACTGCCGTTCTCACGGCAACGCGCCCGTAGCTCAGCTGGATAGAGCACCAGACTACGAATCTGGGGGTCGGAGGTTCGAATCCTTCCGGGCGCGCCATTTTCCGAACTAGCGGCACCCTCGCCACATAGTCGATCTAACTTATGAGACCCTAGAGGGCGGTAAGGCCGTCGCAAACCTCGACGCAGTTCACGACGTGATTGCAGCGATGAGTGGGAAGCGCGAAGGCTGTACGGCGCTCATTGTTTACGAACCGCTCTCTCAGACCTTCATTGAACCCCGTAGCACGCCACCGGAAGCAAGAGGTAATGGCGCGGATGAAGCTGAAGCCGTTTCAGACGAATATCTGCACGGCCAATTCGGCCTGACCGCTGCAGACTTGGCATCCTCGACCCATTGCAGACAATCTGGTGGCCAGTTCGCTGAAACGCGACGGGGACGCCGCCGTCTGCGACGTCCCTCGAACAGAATCAGCGCGACCAGACCATTTCCTGCAGTAGCATGTCGCCCTTCAAGTGGCGGAATGTAGCGCGATGAGCGCTTCCGGCCATGCCCTGTCGCGTGGTTTGCGCCAGGAAGGCATTGCCTTCTTTCTCGCGAGCAATGTCTTCCGCGGGGGTCGTGACGTGGTCAAAGATCGTGACCAGATAGAGATCCGGCTCGCCATCGCGCGGGTTCACGTTCGAAAGGATGTGATAACCCTTGATCCAACCCTTCGACACGGCGAAGTCATTGCGTTTGCGGAATTCGCTCGCCAGAAAATCAGTATAGTCACCCATGTGTCCGTCATCGACGGTGATCGACGAGACGTCCCAGAACTCGCCGGTTTTCAGCGGCAGTTCCTGTGCGGTGGCTGGGACGGACGTAAGCATTGTTGCCGCGCCGAGCGCGGCAAGGATGATGTTGCGCATTTGATTGCTCCGAGGCTGCGATAGCATGAGTGCCTCGCAACTGGGGGTAGCGTGGCCAGATCGACTGAATACCGATGAGTGAAATGCCGCCCTGCACCCATCCCTACGCCCATTGAGGTAGAACTCCTAACGCTATTAACCACCGTGTTAATAGAGGAGACCCTAAAGGAGCTAGTGACAGCTTCCACCCCCGCTACGAGCCTGGCGTCCGCCTTCGACCCAATCCTGCCACTAGCTGGGATCGAAAAGCACCTTGGCGACCAGCGCCGCACAAGCCGCACCCAGCAGCTGCGCGAAGATGAACAGCGGCACGTCGTGCGGGGCGATTCCAGCAAAGGTGTTAGTGATGCTCCGCGCAACGGTGATCGCCGGATTGGCAAAGCTGGTCGATGAGGTGAACCAGTAAGCCGCGGTGATGTAGAGTGCGACGCCTGCCGGCACCCATTCGCGACGGAAGCGGACCGTGCCCAGGATGGTCAGGATCAGGCCAAACGTGGCGATGAACTCACCGGCCCACTGGCCGAGCCCGGTTCGGGCCTTCATCGAGAGCTGCAGAGTTGGCAGGTCGAACATCAGATGCGCGGCCCATGCGCCGAGGATTCCAAACGTGAGCTGCGCGACGATGTAGGCCGCAGCATCGCTCCAGCTTAGCTCGCGCCGCGACAGGGCAACGAGGCTGACCGCCGGATTCATATGCGCGCCGGAGATCGGCCCGAGCATGGTGATCAGCACGAAGAGGATCGCGCCAGTCGCAAGCGTGTTGCCGAGCAGGGCGATGGCATCGTTCCCGTTGCTGAGATTCTGGGCCATGATCCCCGAGCCGATCACGCACGCAAAGAGGAAGAAGGAGCCCACGCCTTCCGCTAACAGGCGACGCGCTAATGTCGGCGTTTCAGGCCGCATGCTTTGGCAAACAACATTTGTCGTTACCGAGGCTGTCCGACAGCGTGCCGAGCGCGGGGCTATCGCCGTAGGTTGTCGCTTCGCCGTTGGTGAAGAAGGCTTCCCACACGACGCCGTCAGGATCGGCGACCCAGCTCTTTTCCGACTTGGCGTAGCAGCAAGTCGTCTGCCCTTCTTCGAGCACCGGACGGTCGGCGGCCTTGAGGCGGCCATAGACCTCCGACAGCTCCTCGGTGCTCTCGGCCTGGATGCCGAGATGCTCGATGCCCTTCTTCGCATGATTGCCGGCCGAGATCGCGAAGTTCACGCGCGGATCGTCGAGCATCCACTTGGCGTAATCATCCTTCACGACGCTCGGTTCGGCGGCGAACAGGGTCGAGTAGAAACGGATCGACTGGTCGAGATCGCCGACCCCGACGTGCACGTGCAGACGCTTCATGCGGATTTCCTTATCTGGGCTGGAGTTTCGCAAGCTGCCGCCCCGGTCCCGCAATCGGAACCGGCGCAACAATTTTCGGTGAGGAAGCCGACGAGCTCATTCATTGCCGGATAGTTGGCGCGATAGATGAGCGAGCGGTGCTGTCGTTCCTGCAGGATCAGTCCGGCATTGCGGAGCTGGGCGAGGTGGAAGGACAGCGAGCTGTTGGGAACGCCGAGTTTCTCGGCGATCGCTCCCGCCGCCATGCCCTTGTCGCCTGCCTGCACGAGCAGACGGAACAGAGTCAGGCGATGCACTTGAGCCAGTGCGCCGAGCGCTTCAACGGCTTTGTCGGCGCGCATCCTAGCGGAAATTCGCCTGCATCGCGGTCGCACAGCAGGGGACCGGCGGGCGAGAGGTGACGATTTTGAGAAGCGCACGAACGAGCGAGGCCATGATTTTTCCTTTCGATAAAAATCGAAATGACAGAGTTGCGGCTCAGAGTCAATGAAATTTCGAGAAAAATCGAAACAAGAGATGACTTCGTTGCAGACCCGTTCGCCTTCGAGCTGCCTCGAGAGGAGTGGACCAAGCCCTCACAAAAGCGACGCTCGTAATGCGAGCGCGTAATGTCCGCATTCGACCCAAAGCCGCTTGTGCTAATATTGATGAATGAGACAGAACGCCCGATGGGTCATCATCGCTTCAGCCTTCGCCACAATTGGCTGTGAGCCTTCCACCCTCCCAGCTACGCCACTGTTTAAGGGTGTTGGAGACTATCGTCAGGGTACCCGGCTCATCCAAGACCGGCTCAATGCGCAATTTCCGAAGGGAAGTTCGACTGCCAAGCTGGAGGATTATCTGAGGCAACAGGGACTGGATGTTGGTAAGCATCCGACCACGCCGACCAGCGGCGTCGCCTCGTTCAAATACACCGGCTCTGTTTGCGGCAGCCAGGTCCGTGTGAGCTGGAAGGGGGATTCAGCGGGACGCGTAGAAAGCATCGATGCCCTGTTTAGCGATACTGGCTGTCCGTAGGTCACTACGCTCGCTTTAGACCCAACTACTGGCTCAATGCTGTGGTTTCGACTTCGGCGCATTCACTGGTGGTGCAATAAAGTCCGTTCGCGGGCCTTGGCCGCATGCCATCCGGCGACACGGGTAGTTTTGATCGAGCGTGTCACGGACATGCCTTGCGAAATCGCAGTCCGGGGATTGTCCAGGATCGAAGAGCAGGAACGGAATCGGTGAACGGGGAGCTAGCTGGTGAGTGTAATTGATGAGCATCGTCTCGTTGAGAGGCGAGCCATTCCACAGCACGCTATGACCATCCAAACTAACGACGTTCGCGACGAACAAGTCTCCATGCTGAGACTCGGCGGTAATCCAGCCTGGCAGCACAGGCACACATACGCTGGGTTTGGCCCGACCCTCTTGGCAACCAGCTACGGCGAGCGCGACTAAGAGGGCACCAGCTATCGTTCGCATAGCCCATAGCTGCAGCGAACTTTGGCGAGGCGCAATGTTAGCTTCGACCGATTGCAGACATAAGCGCAGTCGGTAAGGTGGGTACCCGTGAAACGATCAGCGCGACCATTGTCGATTGTCCCCGCCGCCATGGCTGCTGCGTTGTTGGCGATTGTGGTCATCACCGGAGTCAACACGGTCATGAAGCTTCGGTCAGTTGGTCACACTGAGTGGCCGCTCGTTGCGCTCATCAATGCCCTTCCGGCGGGACTAATAGTGTTCGCTGTCTGGGCGTTTGCTCGAGGTCGTGATGTGATTGCCGCCACGCTGGGATTGCTGGCGCTTGCGATTGCTTCGATATTTTGGCTGTCGCAATCCTCCGGGGCCTCGGGCTGACGCTAACGTCCGCTTTCCACCCATTGCTTGCGTCGTGCCCGGCCCGTTGATGAAAAATGGCGCGTGGAATAGGCTTCCGTTAGGAGGGGTTATGCAAATTCGCCGATTATCTATCGCGCGATTGCTAGCGGTCAGTGCACTTGGTGTACTTCCATATTTCGCAGTCAATGTCGGCCTGATCCTTTTTCACAAGGGCAGTATTATCCACATGAGCAAGCCGGAGTGGGCGATCTTCACCGCCCTTATTACTCCTGTGATGTGGTTGGTATTCGCCGTTGTCCTTGGACTTTCGGCAGTTCTAGCGCGGGCCAAATGGTTGCTCTTCGCCGTCTTGTGTGCCGGGATGTTTTCCGCGTTGGCGACCCTAATCGAACCCGGCTTTTGGAAGATGCTCTTCTTATTGGCTCCAACCGAGCAGGGGGTTGCCTATTGGGTGTTGGTGGGCGGCATCTTGTCCACTCTGATTGCCCTGGGCTTTGCGAGCCGAGGCCTGCCGTTGTCTAAAATCGAAGCCTGACAAGGCCGTTGGAGCTAGAGTCCGGTTTCGACCCATTCCTGCCGCTAACGAGAGTCTCAACTAGCGGCGCAGGAAGCTTCGAATGGCTTGCGGTCGTTCCTGTACTTCGAGGCGGGCATCTCGCGCCGCCCGTTGCCTGGCTTCGGCTTGAAGCTTGACGGCCTCCAACCGCGACTCATGCTCGCGAGCGATTTGCGCCAGCTTGCGATCACGGTTGGCTATGACTCGTTTGAGGAACCACGAACCAACGACGATTTCGGCATAGGGCACACCACATACAACCCCGCACACACCTGCGATAACTAAGAGTATGGCGCACCGCGCTGGATCGGCCCCCGAGTGAGTGAGCCATGCATAACCGGCGAAGCAGAACCCTGGCCATGCCAGTGCACTCAGCGGTAAGCGGAGCTTGGCTGGCCCTGCTCGCAAGATGATATTCGCCAAGGCCGAAACGGCGAACCCGAACACGCACCCGACGGCAATCATTCCGCCCAACGACAGGAACAAAGTATTCTCGCTCGAAGGAAGTTCGTGCCGTGCCCACTCGGTCGCGATGACCAGCGCGAAAACGCACGAGGCAGCAGCCGCCGCGAGCGAAGCGCCAAGCTTGGCCGGGTTCGGGGACGAAGTCATGACTCGGCCAGTAGCCGAGCTTGGGTCAACATTTGGTTGCTGCCCGTCGCCTGCTACGTCCGCAATCGACCCATTGCAGACATAGGCGCATCTGTTAGCGTCCCCTTCTCGCTGGGGGGCCGGTCGCATGCGTTTGGATTTGCCGAAACCGCTGAACGGCTGGCGCGCATTCTGTGGCGAGGTAGGGGTGATTGTCCTCGGCGTGCTAATCGCCCTTGGTGCGCAGCAATTCGCCGAAAGCTGGGACTGGCGTCAGAAGGTCGGTGCGGCGGTTGCCGACATGGACAACGAACTCGGCTCAGGTGACGGACCGGAAGCCTATGAGCGTCTGGTCCTGCATGATTGCGTCAACGGCCATCTCAACAGCCTCCGCGCCGCGATCGAATTGGGCGATCGTTCGAAGAGCCGAAGTTTGATTGACCAGTTCTGGCTTCCAAATCGCACGTGGGATTCGCTTGCCCGCGATGCCGCGAACACCGCCGATGTGGCGGCGCACATGCCGCACCAACGCATGCTTCAGTACCGCATAGCGTACGAAATGGTACCCGACATGCAGCGACTTGCCGAGAAGGAGCTGGTGGACCTGGGTCACCTTCGCGGTCTTCCGGCGAGCGGAGGCCAGCTCACGTCAGACGAAAAGCTTTCCGAGATCGCGGCGATTGAAGCGCTCAAGCTCGATAACGACACGCTCGCACGTGAATCCCGCTTTCTCCTCCTGCGCATGAAAATGATGAGCCTGGGTCTATCGAAGCGCTTCGTCGATCATCATGTCGGCGCGGCGCGGCTGCATTATGGCGGATGCATCACCGCTCCGAGGATCGGATCGAACTCGGGAGGTCAAACGGTCTTGGATTAGCGCGAGGACGCTCATGAATCTCGAAGCTCACTCGATCACGTTGATCTCGATCATCATCGGGCTCGGCCTGACCGAGATGTTCGGACACCTCTACCGGCTCATTCGCGATCGCAACCGCGTGGAGTGGGATTTTCTGCCGCTTGCTTGGGCGGCAACCATGTTCTTCCTGGTGCTCAATTATTGGTGGGCGGTTTACCTAAGGATCGAGGGATCACGGGAAGCCAGGACCGCCGCAGAGTTCGGCCTGCTCCTGGCTCCAGCCTTGTTGCTGTTTCTCGCCACTGCCAGCGTGCTTCCAGATTTCAGCTCTGATGATGATCGGGCTATGCGCCGTCATTATGAATCGCAGCGCAAGGTCTTGATCCTGACTTTTGCGCTTTATCAGATCAGCACCTTCACGACCGCCTTGGTCGTTGGAAGCCTCAGCTGGAATTTCGTAACCTTCGTGAGGTTCCTGATCTTCGCGCTGCTCATCTCGATGTTGTTCACGAAGTCGCGGACCTGGGATTGGGTTTGCGTGCTGACCATCATGGCGATCCTGTTTGTTCGATTGAACGCGCAGGTGGTTCGATGATCGCCGAATGGCAGCTCTACACCTATTTCGCCGCGTCCGTGCTCGACCCCTTGCAGACATTCCTTAAGTGCCACCCTTGACGCGACTCGTTGTCCGAAGCCAAGGGCGTTTCCCGACCGCCAGTCGGTAGCACATCAGCATTTCCCACGGTCGAGCACGCGTTCGTACGCGTTAGACCTCAACTGTTGGGGAAAACCGATGCATCTCCTCATCAAGACACTTGCTGCAATTGCGGCCACAGGCGCTTGGGCAGCCGCCGCGTCAGCCCAGACTGCGTACCAGAGCGGTGCCACGCCTTACATAGAAATCAAAAACGAGCCCCCGGCAAAACTGATCGTCGACCCTCCGCTCCCCGAAGGATTACCAAAGGGACTCGTCTGGATTCAATACCACGCAGAGAATGTTCGTATTGGGCCAGTGCTTAGCGAGAATGCCTTGAAAGTGTCGCCGCGCGTGGGACATTTGCACATAACGGTCGACGATTTGCCATGGCTGTGGGCGGATACGAGTAACAGCAATACCATCGACATATTCGGCTTGCCGCCCGGCCCCCACAAGGTGACGATCGACCTGGTCGACGCGAACCACAATCTCTTCCCCGGACAGAGGAAGGTGGTGAGCTTTACGATGCCGAACTGGAACGGCGGCCATCACTAATTGACTGCATTTCGGCGCTCGGTCGCGGCGTCACCCATGTGGGCATTAGTGGCTCGGCGACCGGGCATCCAAATCCAAGGAGGCCCGAATGTCCTTCCGAACTATCACGTACTTTGCCGCAGCTATTGCTTGTGCGTCGGGAGCAGTCGCTGCCGACCTACCTAAGAGGCCCGCTGGAACGACGCGTGTCGACTTGCAGCGGCACGACATCAGTATCCCCGGTCACGAAGTTTGGCAGTTGCGCGTGGCCTTTGCGCCAGGAGCCTCATTTCCCAGACACAGGCATCCGGGCGAGGAGGTCATCTACGTGCTTAATGGGATGATCGAATACGAGCTGGACGGGAAACCACCGGTAACGCTCCAGGCGGGCGACGTCCTCTTCGTGCCAGACGGCGCTGTGCACGCCGCCAAGAATGTCGGCAGCGACGAGGCCGCGGAATTGGGAACCTACATCGTGGAGAAGGGCAAGCCGCTCACAGAAATTATCAAATGACCGGCGGCCCCAAGTCGCGCCCGAAGGTTCCATCGGAATTAAGACCGGGCAACGACCGCCTCGAAGCATTCTCCGACGGCGTGTTCGCGATCGTCGTGACGATTATGATCCTCGAAATCCGGATCCCGGACGAACTAGCGTTCAGTGGCGATCCAGCTGCGCTCATGGCCTTCACAGCCGCCATCGCGACCTACGCGCTGAGCTTTGTAGTGATAGCGATTTTCTGGAGTAATCATCATTATCTCATCTTCACACTGCCCAAGGCAGACCGGACGACAATCTGGCTCAACAACAATAACCTGTTTTGGATCACCATGATCCCGCTGGTCGCGCGGTTCTTCGGACAACATCCGACTTCGCCGCGTGCGGCTGCCGCTTATGCGTTCGTTATCATGACGTGCACGATTTCATTTAGCCTGTTGCGCAGACATGGGGCGAAGATCAGCAGCAATGAGTTTCACCGCTCACTTCATCGCCGCGTGTTTCGGAGGATTTGGATTGCGGTTGCGGCGTACGCGTTAGCGATGCCTCTGGGTTTCGTGGACATCCGGCTCGCCTGGGCCTGTTTGATCGTGCTCCCTGCGCTGTTCTTCCTGCCGGTGACTCGAGAAGCGCATCGCTTGTAGCGCACCGTCGGAGCGGCAGCTTTCCACCCAAAGCTGACATCAGACCTCAAATCATCTGGCAGAATGGCGGAGCTTCACTCTTCAAGCAGACATCCGGCTTGGTGCGCGTCACTTTCCAATATTTCATGAGGCCCAGCTTTCCGGCGAGGGCCGGGAACGATGGGTCTGTCAGCGCCCCGCGCATCCTCGGATAGAAGAGCCAGCTTCTCGCACCCCATGTATGGGCGTCGGCGGCGTCAGACACCATTTTCAAGGCCTCGGCATTCGCTCCCAGAGCGGCGAGTAGGTTGCTGGCCAAGTTTTGAAATCCGGTCAGATCCGTTGAACTGAGCAATCGGATAGCCTGGGCGCGAGCCGTCGCATCGTGGCTTTGCAGGGCCTCTAATCCAGTGATGAATGCAACCCGCTGGCCATTGGGCAGACCCACGTTGGGGTCGCGAAAAATCGGCAGCATTTCGCGGAAATTACCGGTTACCAAGCCCGAACTGAGGATGACGTTCTTGGACATGTCGGAGTCGTTCGAAAGGTCGACCACAGAATCGTAATGTATCTTCGCCTCGGGCTCCCGCCCGGTGATGCTCAGGGCATCAGCGAAACCCCACTGCAGATTGGAATCCAGCGGATTGAGTTCGGTAGCCCGACGAAGCTGTTCGCTGGCATCTTTGAACCGGCCCACCTGTTCGAGGAGAACCCCATAAAGATTGCGTTCGCACCCGCATGATTGTGGGCGTGCGGCAATTGCGCGTTGCAGAAGTTGCTCACGGCCGATCAAGTCAGCCGGATCAATAAGGAGACTCTTGTTGCCCAGAGCCTCGCCGTTTCTTGGGTCTAGCTGCAGCGCTTTTTCCGCGGCATCAAGGCCAGCAGCATGACGGGCATTGGCTTCGGCATCGGTGGCGCCATTTTCCAGCGTCGTCGCATTTGAAATGGCGGACCAGCCCATCGAAAAATCCGGCAGAGCAGCGACGACCTTATGGGCGAAGTCCAAGGCCCTTGTCGGTTCAGTCGTCACTTGGCCGGAATCATGACAATAGCGGAGGTAATCGGCCATTACCGAGTCAGGCAGCGGCTTCGGGTAAGTTGAGGCGGCGAATAGCCCACAGCGGACCATGTTGCCGGCAATCACGGCAACCTTGCGGGGAACCTTGTCGAGTTGTTTCGCGTCGAAGTCGACACTTTCGGACCAAAGATCGGCACTGCTTCGCTCGTTGATCAGGTGAGCGATCACCTTGATCTTGTCGCCCTCACGCCGGACCGTGCCGTTTAGTGCGTATGCCGGAGCATCGCCGGGCAGCGGCGAAGAAGCAGTCGAGACGCCAATCGTCCCATCGTTGGCGAACGCCGCGATAATTTCGTCGCTCATCGCGGCTGGCATTGTCGAAGGCAGATCGGCCGACAGGCGCGAGAAGCCGGCGAGGCGTACGGTCATGCTGTGCGGCGCTGGATTGGATGAGCGAAGGAACCGCCAGGTGAAGCCTGCGAATATCATTGTCAGGACGAGAATTGCCGCGACGGCCACTTGCCGGGAGCCCAGTCGCGGTGCGCGTGTGGGCTCGATCTTCGCTTGATTGCTTCCCGGAGTGGGGCCGGCGTTAGCGATCTCCGACACCAAGCGTTGGATTGCACGATCCCAGCCGGTGAACGCATCAACCCACTGGCGTGTCGACAATTCGTAGGCGAAGGCATCGCTCGGCTCTACGTCCTCGATCCGCAGTGCCATCACCGGCACGTGATAGCGGCTCGCGAGCGAAAGCTCCTTCTTTATCTCGTCGCTGGTGTTGGCTGCGCCAGAGAAAACGAGGACGACCGCACGCGCGTCACGCAAGGCGCGGACAATCGCCTCTTGGTAGTTTTGACCGGGCGGGACATCACGACAAGAAATCCAGCAGCGTACCCCGTGTCTCTCGAGTGCCTCGCAAACCTTGAGCGCTTTGGTTCGGTTGTCGGTGGCGTAGCTGACAAAAACGGACTGCGAGGCGCGTGCCTCGCCATCAGTCTCTTGAGCCAGTTGGTCCACGGCAATGCCCCCGCCGGAAGGCCCAGATTCCTACGGCGCATGAGCTCGAAAGCCAAGCAGGGCGCTCCGGGCAGAATCGACTGGCAGTTATCGACCCATTGCAGACATTAGCTCGATGACCGAAACTCGCACTGATGGGACTGGCGATCATCATTGCTGGGCTAATGCTTGCGGGTCCAACGCCGTTGGCGCCCAATCCTGCCGCCAAGGGCAAGCAATGCTTTCACGAGGGGGCGACAGTGCGTCTCAAAGGGACCGTGGTGCGCCGCCGCTTCTATGGCCCTCCCAACTACGGTGAGACGCCCAAGACTGACCGCCTCGTGACGGTGGCCGTATTCAAGCTGGACCACCCCATACTTCCGTGTGACATGCCCGATTTTGACAACCTCAAGGGTGACAATGGGGCGCTTGTAAGTGCGGTTCAGATCAGTTCAAACACAGGTCGGCCTACACCCAGCCATCTTCGCGCTTTGGTCGGGACGATCCGACATTCGGCAATCGGACCAGAATTTTTGGACTACGTCGTCGACGTTCTTTGAGTCCGTAAACGACCCGAACCTGCCGCCTCCGCAATCGACCCATTCCTGCCACTAGCCGGAAGTGAATTTGCGATCGTCCATCGGATTTGGACTTTTCATTCCGCCGGTTGAACGATGATGTCGCCAGCCATTCGCGGGGTCGTCGTGTGCTTTGCTCCGAATAATGCCCGGATCATGAAGAGGCTGAACGCCACTACACCGACCGTAAAGACGAGGTCGCCGGGGACGCGAGCCCATACCAGCGCCTGCATCACCGGCCCGTGGATGACGTCTGCGCTTCGGGCAAAGGCATAATCGCGCGTGAAGCTCTGGTAGGCCTGGTACAGGCCCTGCGGGAACAGCGACATGGTGACCATCATCGCAAGGCCGATGTTGAGGCACCAGAATGACGTTTTGAGCAGCCGTTCGCTCCACTGCGCGGGGTCGGAAAGTCCACGCATGCAGAACAAGGTGAGGCCGATCCCCAGCATGCCATAAACGCCGAACAATGCGGCATGGCCGTGGGTCGCGGTCGTGTTCAGGCCCTGCATGTAATAGAGCGACAGCGGCGGATTGATGAAGAAGCCGAAAAGCCCGGCGCCGACGAGATTCCAGACGAGCACGCTACCGAAGAAGGCGAACGGCCACTTGTAGACGGTTTGCCAGTCCTGCTGATGCTCTACCTTGGCGCGATTGTAGGCCTCGAACCCGACGACCACGAGCGGCACCACCTCGAGCGCCGAGAAGACCGCGCCGAGCGCGATGACGCCGATCGGCGTCCCGCTGAAATAGAGGTGGTGGAAGGTGCCGAGCACCCCGCCGCCGAGGAAGATGATGGTCGCGAGCAGAACCGAGGTCGATGCGACCGATGCGCGCACCAGGCCCATCTTTACGAACAGCGCCGAGACGATCGCCGTGGCGAAGACCTCGAAGATGCCCTCGACCCACAGATGGACCACCCACCAGCGCCAATACTCCATGATCGAGATGTGCGCGTGCTGGCCGTAGAGCAACCCAGCGCCGAACAGCAGCCCGATCGAAATCGTCGAGATGACGACTAGGAAGGAAAGCGAACGGCCGCCCTGCTGCTTCAGCGCGGGCCACAGGCCTCGCAGGACCAGGCCCATCCACAGCAGCAAGCCGATAAAGAGGTAGACCTGCCAGAACCGGCCGAGATCGAGATATTCGTAGCCTTGGTCGCCGAACCAGAAGTTGAGGGCTCCAGAGCCCATGCGCCGGTTAATCGCCAGCCATTCGCCCGCGAACGAGCCGACGACGATGATGAGGAGGCTGATGAAGAGGAAGTTCACCCCGAGCCGCTGGAACTTCGGCTCGCGCCCGCCGAGCAGCGGCGCGACATAGAGGCCGGTCGCAAGCCAGGCCGTCGCGATCCACAGCACGGCCAGCTGCGTGTGCCAGGTGCGGGTCACGGCGTAGGGGAAGTATCCGGCGAGAGGCAGGCCGTAGAGGCCCTGGCCTTCGACCGCATAATGGGCGGTAACGATGCCCAGCAGCACCTGCGTGAAAAACAGTGCCGTGACGACGAAGAAATATTTCGCGGTCGCCCGCATCGAAGGCGTAATGATCGCGCCGTCGAGCGCGTCGCTTCGCGCGAAGCCTATCTCCGGCTCGATGTCGCGCCGCCAGATGTCGAACTCGCGCGCATAGTACCAGACCAGCGCGCCGATGCCGGCGAGGAGCGCGAAGATCGAAAGGAAGGTCCATAAGAAGACCGAGCCGGGCGGCGTGTTGCCGACCAGCGGCTCGTGCGGCCAGTTGCTCGTGTAGGTTATCGTGTCGCCGGGCCGGTTGGTGGTTGCCGCCCATGATGTCCAGAAAAAGAAGGCGCCGAGCGCATGTGCCTCGTCTGCCGTCAGCGCCGCCTTTTGCGGCATGGCGTAGAGGACTCGCGACTGGTGCGCGGCGGGGGTGCGATCGGTGAACAGGTCGCCGTAATAGACGGCCGTGCTGGCGATCGCCGCGCCGCGCTGGTCGGTCACCGTGATTGCGCGTGTCGTGGGATCGTAGCTGTTGGTGCGCATTTCGGCCTTGAGCGTCGCGTTGAAGCGCGCCTGCTCGGGCTCAGGAAGCGCTGCGAATGCAGCCTCGTTGCCCGTCCCGGCGATTTGGTTCCGCAGGCTCAGGGCCTCACGATGCAGCCAGTCGGCGCTCCAGTCGGGCGCGACGTAGCTCCCGTGGCCCCAGATCGAGCCCTGCTCCATCCCGCCCATAGATTGCCAGACGTTCTGGCCGCGCCCGATGTCGGCACTCGTGTAAAGGACCTGCCCCGAGGCGGTCCTAACCGCGTCGGGGATCGGTGGTTTCGAATAGTAAATCTGCACGCCGTAGAAGAGCAGAACGCCGAACATCAGGACCATGCCGCCAGCGAAGATGGACCAAAGCCTACGGATCGGGAAATCGGTGGAATAGTTGGACACGACACCCCTCGCTTCGCAACTTGTCTCAGGGTAGTGCGCTCGCGGATTAAACCTTCAAATAGGTAGAACCCCCTACCCCGGTGCGTGGCCGAACCAAAACGGCCTTCGTGAACGCACACGTCGTCTGAATGCGGGCTATGCTAGCGTCCGCTTTCCACCCACTCCGGACTCTAGAGCCTGCGTTTTTTAGTGAACTGTCAGACAAACTCGCGCGCATACGCACGCGCTCGACTTTGTGTATTAATTCGCCTGTATCCATCTTCATCCTGTCGGGTGAAATGTAGAATGACGGTATTCTGGGGTTCTGAGTACGGTGGCGCACCGGAAATGAATATCACGGGCACTCGGACCATTGGCAAAATTACTGTCGTGCTATAGCGCCGCCTGGCTCTGGTCAGTTTTCGATTCCGTCCCGTCAAATGCTCCGGTTTATTTGGATTTGCGTCAGCTCTCGGTACGCCTGCACGACCTCATTGAGCACTCCCGGCCAGCGGTAGCTTTGAGCGGTCGCAAGTGCATTTCTGGCGAGGCGCCGGCGCCGCCGGTCGTCATTGGCTAGTCTGAACACCGTACTCGCGTAGGAATCGGCATCGGCGTTGACGAGCAGTCCATCCTTACCCGAAGTGATGATAGCAGACGCGCTGCCGACATCCGCCGATATGACGCAAAGCCCCGCCGCCATGGCTTCCAAGTTCACGTTGCCGAAGGCCTCGGTGAGACTGGGGTTGAGAAGGATGTCGGCGCTCGCGATCGCCCGACCTAATTCTTCTCCGGCGAGGTGGCCCAGGAAGACGGCGTTGTCGATCAGCGTTTTCATCTCCGCCCGGGCGGGACCTTCACCTACGACGAGCGGGCGGACATTGAATCCGCGGGCGCGCAGTTCAGCGACGGTCTCCGCGAACTGCGCGGTGCCCTTCTCTCGGACGATGCGACCGAAAAAGAGCAGGACGACGTCATCATCCAAATAGCCGAGTGAGCGCCGCCATGCGCGGTCTCTTCGCGAAGGATTGAACAGCTGGTGCTCGACACCCCTGCTCCAGATTCCAATACGATTGGCCGGCACGCCCATGTCGATGAGATGCTGACCGCTGGGAGCGTTGGGGACGAGGACCCTATCGCTCGAACAGTAGAAGCGAAGTTGTCGGCCGACGGCCCAGTCATGGAGAAACCGCAGGCCATAATATTCGAAGTAGGTTTCGAATTTGGTGTGCATGCTCGCAACGAGCGGGACTGCCAACTCGCGAGCGAGCTTTTGCGCTCTGGTGCCGAGCCAGTCGGGTGCCGACACGTGGACTAGATTAGGAGCGAAAGCGCGGACGTCGTCTGCGATTTTCGTCGGCAGACCAAGCGCGGCCCGGAATTCGGAGCGGCCGGGAATCGGGATCGAAGGGACGGATACAAGCTCACCGACCGGGTCGAAGGCCGGCCTTGAACTGGTCGGTGAATATACGCGAACATCGGCTCCGTGCTCGAGCAGGTGGCCCACCAGCTTGTTGAGCGCCCGGTTCGAACCGTCACATGTGCAATTGTAGTTTCCCGAGAACAGCGCCACTCGAAGACCGGCTGCGGAGGTGAGCGCGACCGGTTCGGTCGACCGGGATGTTTGAGGGTTGAGCACGTCCGATGGCCCTCAGGCGGCTCGGCTGTTAGGTTGGAAGGTCCGCTCAAGCTGGACGCACAGGCTTTTGGCAAAGGACCCGTCCATCAGTCCCCGTCGGTAGAAACGCTGGACGATGTCGAGGTCAGGGGCACCATTGCCCTCGACGATGACCGGGCCATCGGCTGTGAGCGCAATGTCCCAGCCGACGAGTGCCCGGTCGGCAAAGCTGCGATGGGCACGAAGTGCCAAGCTCAATGCTGCTTCCCACATCGGTAAGATGGTGCCCGTGATCTGGGCATGCGTGTCAGGGTGGCGAGTAATCCAGCCCAGAGTCGGATCTAGTCCAAGGTTGCTCGCCCGTCCAAGCTGTCCGGACTGTAGATCCACCGCGGCGGCGATCCCTCCACAATGCAAATTGTCGACCGTACGGTTCTGACCAATCGCCATTCGCGCGATCGCAGCGATGGGTTGCGGTCCCCGCTCATCGAGACAGGTGAGAATTCGCACGGTGGACAGCGCGCCGTTGGCCAATTCGCGCAGGTCTTGATGGTTGGTTATCCGTCGTTGGACGATCAATGATGACAGGCGAGCGCCACGCTGCATTCGTTCAATCAATTCCTCCCAAGCCACTGCTTCCCCTTCGACGGAGAAATATTGGCCGGCGCGAAAGTCCCAGCGCTGCGCACCTTTGCCGCCGCGGCCATTGACGGGCTTGACGAAGAGGTCGCTTCGGAGCTCGGTTTCCGGAGCCCTGAGCTCGATTCCGTGTGGGGACACGATCGCGAGAACCACGGGTGTCGGAAGTGCGCGCTCTCGGCAGAAAGCCTCAAACTCCGCCTTATTAAGCAAGGGAGACGTCGGCGCGCGCGGACCATTTGTCAGCAGTTTGAAGACCCCGCCCTTGGTTTCCCATCGATAGGCAAATCTCCTGGCGTGTCGGATGGTCGGTTCGCGATGAAGCTCAAGGATATAATACCAGGGCGCGAGGACCCCGGCTGCGACATAAAGCCGAACCTGGTCGATCACTTGGCGCCAGATCGGACGCCGTGAAGACCGGGCAATCGTTCGACCATTCCTGGACGTGAAGATCACGATGAGCACAGGTACCACAAGCGGCGCCAGCAGGACTGCGAGCCCAATCTCAGCAAGATCGACAGACCTGGCGATGCGGAAATATTGATCGGCGTAGGCCCGGCGCAGAACCAGCTCCGGCGTTGCGCCCGTAGACCATTTGGCGCGAAGGGCTATCGGGAGACCGCCAATCCTATAGCCGATCCGCCGAACCCATCCGCGCCCCCCAGCGTCCGTGCCAACGGCCGCTGGCCGGCCCGCCCGCTCGTTCGCAATTTCGACGGGCGCTATTGAGCGGCGCGGACCCGGAGATTTGCGCGGTGACGATGTATAGTCCGCTGCGAAGAGCGGACGCGGCCGGCCTCGAGATATCGGCACATCCTTCGCGACGAATTTTCGCCCTGCTCGCAATCGCGCTGCTCCCCCATGGCCAACTACTTGGAACGTTCAGTCGCAAGACGGCGCCGGTCGCTGATTGCCGCAGTGCCGGCGAACATTTGCGAGCGTCGTTGGCGTCGTGCCGCTTGAGCGGGGCGATTGGTTTGCTTAGCTGCGCGGGTGGCTAACGACGGTCTGCTGGCGATTTACGAGAGGCGGCGCAGCGACCTGCGCAGGTTTCTCGTCGCCCGTTCGGGGAGCGACGCTGACGCCGATGACCTGATGAACGAACTATGGATCAAGGTCAGCGGCATGGACTCAGGGCCGATCGGCAATCCAGACGCGTATTTGTTCAGGATGGCGAATAACGTGGTCCTCGACCGCATCCGCGAAACCCGCCGGCGTGAAAGGCGGGAGCGAGACTGGTCGGCGGAGCGTCATGGCCAGGACGCCTTGGTGTCGGAGGCAGTCGATCGCTCGCTAAGCGCCGAGCAAGCGTTGATTGTAAATGACGAAATTGAACGACTTCGTGACGCCGTCGGACAACTGCCGCCGGGCGCAGGACGAGTGCTCAGGATGCATAAGCTCGAGGGATTGGGTCACGGTGAGATTGCGGCGAAGCTGGGGATAAGCAAGAGCGCGGTGGAGAAGCATATGGCGGTCGCCATGGCCCATCTCCGCCGCATTCTGTTGGACTGAGGCCGGCTTGGTTGGGCGGCGTCTGATGAAGTGAGGAGGAATGCCCGGCGAATGCGCTTGGGTTAACAAGATGACGATACCAGATCGGATCATTGAAGAGGCTTCCGCCTGGTTCGTCCGGCAATCGGACGATGCCATGGATTGGGACGCCTTCACGCTGTGGCTGGAAGCAGATCCTCGTCATCGCATGGCTTTCGACCAATTGTGCAATATCGATGCGGACCTCGACAATCTACGTGAAACGACCGCCACGCAGGTGGCTGCAAACGATGACCCGGCTCCGCGCCGCTGGGCATATTGGACGGGCGGTGGTGTTGTCGCCGCAGCCCTCGCGCTGGTGATCGCTCTGCAGCCAGGGGCTGAGGTTAACCCCATTCAGGATTACTGGTCGACACCGGGACAGGTACGCCAACTCGTCTTGGGCGATGGCACCAATGTCACGCTCGCCCCGGCAAGCCGGCTCGTCGCCCGGGGCAATATTATGAGCCTTGAGGGATCCGCATATTTCGACGTTGTCCACCGCGTCGGGCGAACTTTGACGATCAAGGCCGCCGACCTGACCGTTAGTGACATCGGGACCCGGTTCGAAGTCGCGAGCTATGGCGACAGCGCGGGCGTCAAAGTGGCCGAGGGCCAGGTTTCGGTCGCGGCGCCCGGCCTCGCGCATCCCATCCAAGTGACCACCGGACATGCCTTGGCTGCGGAAGGGGGCTCAATCAGAGTCTCTTCGTTCACCCCGCAGACGGTTGCGGCCTGGCGTCAAGGCAAGCTGATATTCGACAATGTACCGCTTGCGTTGGCAGTCCGCGATGTGACTCGATATTCAGGCACGAAGATCAATGTGGATCCGGCGATCGGGAGCGAGACATTCAGCGGGGTGATCGCAATTCATGACGGCAAGACGGCGGCTCGCGACATCGCAGAAATTGTGGGTTCCGACGTCCGTGAAGTGGATGGCGGCATTAGGATTGTCCCTCGCCACCGTTAGTTGTTCTGCATCCGCCGCAGCTGCAGCCGAACCCAGGATCGACGTCCCTGCCGGATCCCTCAGCGACAGCATTCGCTCGCTTTCGGCGCAGACCGGTGTGTCGATCGGATATGTCGGGCAGCTGCCAGCGGTAAGAACCAGACCTGTCAGGGGTGCGCGAAGCGCGGCAGCGGCGCTTCGCCAGATGCTCGCCGGCAGCGGCTTCGAGGCTGTGGCGACAGGTGAGACCACTTTCAGGATTCAAGCAGCGCCCAAACAGGTGCCATCCCCCCGTTCGCTACGGCCGGCACCGCAAGCGGCAGATGAGCGAGAGATCGTCGTGACCGCGCTGAAGAGGCCGGTCAGCCTGTCGAAGTTCCCCGGCACCCTCAACATCGTTGAGGCCACTGATCTCACTTCAGCTTCCAGCATTCACGGGAGCGAGGACCTAGACCGCGAAACTCCCGCGCTAAGCTCCACCGACGTCGGGGCCGGCCGCAACCGTCTGTTCCTGAGGGGGATCGGCGACGCTCCGCTTGGCGGTTACGGCCAAGGGAGTGTCGCGGTACTCATGGACGACGCGCGTCTGACTTACGACGGTCCCGATCCTGACTGGGCGCTGGTCGACATCGATCGGATCGAGATTCTCGAAGGTCCTCAAGGCCCGCTTTACGGCACCGGGGCCATTGGCGGCATCGTGAAGATCGTCACCCGACGGCCCGACTTCAAAAGCGTAACAGGCGTGCTGTCCGATGGAATGTCGTTTACCCAGGACGGTGACATCTCGCACGATCAGAGTGTGGTGCTGAACCTGCCGGTCACGGCGAACGCCGCCCTTCGTGGTATCGCCTATCGGTCGGACCAGGCCGGATGGATCGACGATTCTCGGGGTCAGAGCGACGCAAACCGCGAACGGCTCGCTGGCGGTCGACTGGCCTTGAAGCTCGCGCCGGGCCTTTGGACTGCCGACGTCAATCTCGCCTATCAATCTCGTCACGGCGCCGACAGTCAGTATGTCGACGGAAGGTTTGGTCCATTGCGCCGGACGAATCGGATTGCAGAGAAGCGCGACCTCGACGCGAGCGTGGCCATGCTCACCCTGGTCGGTCCGATCGGTACCCTTGAGTTGACGAGCATCACCAGCCTTACCCACCAGGAGACGGTTGCCGATTACGACGCGACGCCGCTTGCGCCCGTCCTCGGCACGGTTGGCCCCACTCGCATTCGGGATGACAGGAAATACGGCCTGTTCGACCAGGAATTGAGGCTTCATGACCCTCGTTCCGGCCATTTCGATTGGGTAGCCGGCGCGTCGGTCATCAAATCGTCGACCGACTCCAACACCCAGGCAGTCGACGCCACCGCGCGTTCGGAATTGCTATCGTTCCGACGATCGGTGTCGGAAGCTGCAATCTTTGGCGAAGGCAGCCTGTCGATTGGCCGCCGCTGGAGCGTCGGTGGCGGGGCGCGGATATTCACCAACAGCATTGAGGACGAGGGGCGCAGCGGCACAATCGACCGTGTCGAAAATCGGACCCGGCTAAGAGCTGCCGGAAGCGCAAGCGCGACTTGGAGGCCGGGTGTCCGAACGACCGTCTTCGGTCGCGTCGCGACGGCCTACCGGCCGGGTGGCGTCAACGCCGAACCGGACGCGCAGCAGGATGTCTATCGCGCAGACAGACTCGCCAGCGCCGAAGTCGGCATTCGAACGGAGCGTGGACCGCTCTCCCTTCAGACGACGATGTTCGGCGCACGCTGGGTCGGAGTACAAGCTGAGGAGCTGCTGACCAACGGGTTGATCGCAACGATCAACGCGGGTGACGCGCTGAATTTCGGGATCGAGGGCCAGCTGCGCTTGCGGGTGACCAGGTCAACATCGCTCCATTTGGGGTTTCTCGCTCAATCTTCGAAGCTTGAGAGTCATGGCCCGGGCCTGAGCATTGATGACCAGAGGCTACCGGCCGTTCCGGAAGCTGCGGTCCGAGTCAAAGTGCTTCACGGGTTCACCCTCGGCAAGCGATGGGACGGACTGGCCCGCGTCGGCATCGACTATGTCGGGGCTACGCACTTAAGTTTCGACCCCGCGCTCGATCGGCGGACACGCGGGCGCGCAACAGTTGATGCGGGCGTGACGCTGACAAAGGCGCCATGGACAGTTGAGCTCGCCGCCGAGAATCTCGGCAATTCAACGGCCGATACCTTCGCCTTCGGTAATCCGTTCCGAATTATGGCCGAGCAAGAACGAACGCCCGTCCGTCCTCGCACCATCGGGCTCGTCGTCCGCCGCGCGTTCTAAAAATATTCGGGCGTCCACTGAGGCCGCTCATCCGCGCTGCCGTCTTCCCTTCACCTGGTCGAAGGAGTGCGGATGCGCTGGGAGAATGTTCATGACCTGATTGGCCGCCGCTATGCCAGCGCTCATGGCGCGGTGCCGGTGGCCAACTATCCGCACTTTTGCACGATCTCCCGAAACGGTGGCAATGAGCCCAGCGCGGTCCTCGGATTTCGCCCCGCGAACGAGGGCAGGCTGTTCTTGGAGGACTATCTCGACGCTCCCGTCGAAGAGGTCGTCTCCGCTCTCTTGGCGTGCCCGATTGAACGAGACCGGATCGTAGAAATCGGCGCTCATGCCTCCGATCGGAGCAAGGCGACCATAGAACTCTGGGCGCTTACGGCGCGTCATGTCAGTGGGACCGCAGACGTTGCTGTGGCCGTGCTGACGGAGCCGCTCCGCGACATGTTCAACCGCCTTGGCATTCCGATCATCGAGATCTGCGACGCCGACCCTGCGCGGCTCAACGGGGCGGGCGAAGAATGGGGCCGTTACTACGAAATGCGGCCCAAGGTTTGCGCGGGCTTGATTGCCCCGGCACTTCCCAAGCTCGCCGGCTTCAACAGTCAGAGGGGGCACTGCTCGTGACCGCCATCCTCGAGGCGGTACTTCGCCACTCGATCGCCGGCCGGCAAAACCCAGCGTTCGACGATGGAGATAGCGCGATTGGCTGGAGCGAAGCGGCTGGGCTCGTTGACTGCGCAAGGAAGGACATCCGCAATCAAATGCTTGGCGGCGATCCGCTCGGCATTGCACTCGACCACTCGGCGGCCTGCGCCATCTTCATGATTGCCTGCCTCGAAGAAAGCGTGACGGTCGTCCCTCTGCCGCCCTTCTTCAGCGATGCGCAGCGCAATGCTGCTCTCGACGCGGCAGGCGCAGCAGCGCTCGTTACCGGCTGTGCTTGGGAGGAAGATCGATTGAACCTCACGGTTCAGCCTCGTGACACCCTGCGGGTCGATCTCCCCGACCAGGCAGCTCTGATCAGTTTCAGCAGCGGATCGACCGGTACACCGAAGGGAATATGCCTGTCCGCTGATCATCTGGCGGCCGTCGCGGTTGGCGTCTGCGATTTCCTTGGCCACGACCTTGCCGGGCGGCACCTGCCGCTCCTGCCGTTCGGAGTTCTGCTGGAACAGGTCGCGGGATTGTTCGCATCCATGATTGCCGGCGGCACCTATTGTCCGCTCCCGCGGAGCGTGGTCGGGATGGCCGACCCGCTGCGCCCCGACCCGCGAGCAATGCTTGAGGCAATTGTCGATCAGCGGGCAACGTCGCTGATCCTCGTTCCCGAATATCTGTCGGTTCTTGTCAGCCAGATGGAAGCAACCGGTGTTCGCCTGCCCGACCTCAGGTTGGTCGCGGTAGGCGGCGCCAGCATCGCGCGCAGCCTGCTCGACCGCGCCACGGAGCTCGGGTTGCCTGTCCGTCAGGGCTACGGGATGACGGAGGCGGGATCCGTCATCGCGCTCGAGGACGGAACGACTCGCTCGATAGGGAGCGTCGGCGAATCCATCGGCGCGCACCGGATCACGATCGAGGACGATGGCGAGATCGTCATCGATGGCCCGCTTTTCCTTGGCCTGCCCGGGCAGCCGCGAACGCCGGGCAGGTTTTCGACCGGCGACATCGGCCGGATCGACGAGCAGGGAAGGCTCTGGATCGAGGGGAGGAAATCGAACCTCATCGTGACCAGCCTTGGCCGCAACATCTCGCCGGAGTGGATCGAAGGCCTGCTGCTCGCCCAGCCGGAAATCGCTCAAGCCATGGTCCGGGGCGACGGCGAAGCTTCACTCGAGGCGCTGGTCGTGCCGGCCTCTCCTCGAGCAAACGTCGAAAATGCCGTCAATCGGGTAAACCGCGACTTGCCCGACTACGCCGCCGTGAAAGCTCGGATCGTTCCGCCCTTCACGCCCGACAACGGAATGCTGACCGACAATGGCCGTCTCAAGCGCGCCGTCATTGCCGATCGATTTGCCGGTGGGGGACAGGCGACGACCTTCTTCGAAAGGCTGGTCGAGGATACTCGCGAGGAGCAGGCGCGCTTTGCGGTCACGCCCCAGCTCATCGCCGGGCTTCGCGGTGACATTAGCCGCGCCGATTACATCGCCTACCTGACCGAGGCCTATCACCACGTGCGGCATACTGTCCCCTTGATGCAGACCGCACGCGAGCGGCTCGTTCAGCGAGACGCTTCCGTCCTCGTTGACGCGCTCGACGACTATATCGAGGAAGAGACCGGCCACGAAGAATGGATCCTCGATGACATAGAGGCAGCTGGCGGTGATCGTGCCGTCGCTGCGGCAAGTTCGCCTGCGCCCGCTACCAAGTCGATGGTCGACCATGCTTATCGGACCATTCGCGAAGGCAATCCCGCGGGGTTCTTCGGCATGGTGTTTGTACTCGAGGGAACGAGCGTGGCGATGGCTTCGAACGGCGCGGCCGCCGTCCAGCAGACGCTCGGCTTACCGAAGGGTGCATTCCGCTATCTCACGTCTCACGGCGCTCTCGACCAACATCATATGCGATTCTTCGAGAGCCTGATGAACCGAATCGACAACCCAGCCGATCAGGCCGCGATCGTGGATATGGCGCGCGACATGTTCGGGCTCTTCGGCGGCGTGTTCGGTTCGATCGAGCTGGAAGCATCGCGCCGTGCCGCTTGAACGAAGAACGGTGGTGCTGACCGGCGCCGCCGGTGGCATTGGCAACCTGCTCGCAAGTGTATTGCGCGACGAGGGTGCGCATGTCGTGGGCGTGGACCGGGTGGCAAGCCCATCTTGTGCCGAAAGCCTGATAGCGGACCTCTCCTCGAAGGCAGACCTCGCGGCGCTGTCGAGCCAGCTCGCCAACCGCGACGTCGACATTCTCGTGAACCTCGCCGGCGTCCAATATTTCGGACCATTCGAACAGCAGAAGCCCAGCGCAATCTGGACTGGTTACGTCGTCAATTTGGTCGCGCCGGCGCTGCTCATTCGTTCGGTTCTACCGCAGATGTTGGCACGCGGTCACGGGCAGATCGTCGCTATCGGGTCGGTGATGGGGGCCGTGAACTATCCGCACTTCGCAAGCTACTCGAGCAGTAAATGCGGCTTGCGTGGCCTATGCGAGGGCCTGCGCCGCGAAGTCGGCGGATCGGGCATCGCCGTCACGTACATTGCGCCGCGGGCAGTGAAGACCAGCTTCAACGATGAGACGGTCAACAAATTCCTGGAAGTCGCCAAGATGCGGGCTGACAATCCGGAGATCGTCGCTCGCCGGATCGCGCGCGCGATCGTCCAGCGGCGGAAGGACGTCACGATCGGCGCTGCAGAGCGCTTTTACACGCGGCTCAATGGCGCCTTCCCGCGCCTCGTGGACGCGGGTCTGGCCGGGACCACCGCCAAGACGCGGCGCCTATTCACTCAATCTTGATCGAGGAGCATCGACTAATGAACTACCTGTTGCGCGCGGCTCTTTTTGGAAGCGTCAGCTTCATCATCGGCAGCCAAGTAGCGATGGCGTCGGACAACCCGCAGATGGACGGCGACGTTATGCGGATCAACAACGCCTGGGCCCACATCCGCTACCAGGTGAAGGACCGCAGCGCTCAATTCAACCAGCTCGCGGCCCTTGAGGGTGAGGCCGACAAGGTCGTCCAAAAATATCCGGGCAAGGCCGAACCGCTTCTGTGGAAGGGCATCGTCGTCAGTGAAGAAGCTGCTCGCGCATCGACCTTCCGGCAACTCGGCCTGGCGACGCGGGCTCGGGACATCCTCAGCAAAGCGTACGCAATCAATCCCCGCGTCGCCGATGGCGGTGCGGCGATGAGCCTCGGAGTGCTCTATTACAAAGTGCCTGGCTGGCCGATCGGGTTTGGAAGCACCGCCAAGGCGCGCAACTTCTTCCAGCAGGCCCTGCAACAGGACCCGCGCGGCCTCGACAACAATTATTTCTACGGCGATTTCCTTGCGCAGGAGGGCGACAGCGCCCACGCGCGCCAGTTCCTTCTTCGGGCACTGCAAGCCCCAACGAACAACAACCGCCCGGTCTGGGATGCCGGTCGACGAGCGGAAGTTAGAGCGCGATTGGCTCAACTTCATTGAGTTTTGGTGAGCGGGCTGGGGCGGCACTCGGACGCCAGCTCGCGCGGCCGTCCGGCGTGTGCGGCCACATCGTTGGCATGCTCATGCGGTTCGCCAACCGAAAGCCCAATCGCCGATTGATCGAGGAGCTCGACATTCGACCGCATCATCGAGTGCTCGACATCGGCTGCGCTGACGGCTCAGTCCTCGCCGGGCTTCGAGGGGTCGCGTACCGTGCGGGAGTCGACCAATCTGGCGCAATGGTGCACGCCGCTCGCCGGCGCCTCGCGATCGCAATCGGGACCGGGCGCGCCAGCATCGTGCAAAGCGACATGCTCGCCTTGCCATTTCCCAATCATTCATTCGATCGGCTGATCGCCAGCAACGTCCTCTATTTCTGCCGGGAGGTCCCTGGCTTCCTCGCCGAATGTCGTCGCGTCGGACGCGATGGCGCGAGGCTGGGCATTTACGTAACTTCCAAGAGGTCGATGGCCAGCTGGTCGTTCGCCAGCGCCGCCACTCACCGCCATTTCGATCGCGCGGACCTGGAAGAAGTATTCGCCGCAGCGGGCATTAAGCGCGAGGCCTACCGCGTGGATACCATCTCTTTACCACGCGGGATCGAGGGACTGATCGCGATCGTCGAACTGTGATGTTGCTGCTTACTTGATTGCAGCACAGGCAACGCGTGCGCCCGCACCACCAATCGGTTGCGAGAGATAGTCGTCGGCCGCGGCATGGATGACGAGCGCCGATCCGTCGGTATCCAGAATGTTGAGGCGACCGTCGGCCGGGCCGAGCGTAAGGCCCGAGGCAAAGACGTCTGCGTTCACCTTGCCGCCGCTGTCGGCGAAGACGTTCGGAAGATCACCCGAGTCACTCTCCGCGGCATTCAACAGTCCATGAACTGGCGCCGTGACCATGGCGTCGTGAATATGTCCGCCAGATGCCTTGAACCCGGCATCGGCGCAGGTCGCGACCGAGTGAATGTGCATACCGTGCCAACCGGGCGTCAGACCCGATGCCAAGACGCGAAGCAGGATCCCCCGCGGTGCTTGCATGATGGTGACTTCGCCTGCCGCCGCGCCGCCGTCCGCCACCAGCGGAAAGGTGCGGGCCGCCGGCTGCGCGGGCGCCGCCGCCGTCAGGGCAAAGGTTGTCAAAACGATAGGAATGCGCAGGGCTGGATTCATCGGGTCGCTCCTTTCTCGACAAGACGTCACGCGGGACCCGGTCCCGCAGGGCTGTCATAAATTTGGAGAAGTCACTGATGGGTCTCGGCCACCACATCTTTTTGGGCACGTCAATTCGCGTTCGATTGATTGTCGAAGAGCCTGATCGGCGATCGGCAAGTCAGTAATGGCAGCTTTCGACCCATTGCGGACCTTAGCGAGTGCTGCATACTCGGCTCATGAGTGACCCATCACCTGCCCACTGTCGCCGCATCGTCCCGCTCCTGCGTGCCCGCGATGGGCAAAAGACCACAGTTGAGCTCTCCGGTTCTCGCTCGTTCGAAGTATTCGACATTGCCTGGGGCGAGGACATCGGAGACGACTATGAACACATCACCAGCAACTGCTCACCAGGCGTCGGGGGAGCTGACATTGATCTGTTCTTCACCGATGAAGTCATGAGAATCGTTGCTCCCGAAAATGGTGAGGTTCTGTGGGCCGCGGATGGCACGCCCAGTGTCCGATAACTACCCAAACCGCCCGCTTCTGGCGCGACGTTAGTCACTCCTGCGACCGATCTGAATATTCCGCAGAGATTGGGCAGGTTGTTCGTCGCAGCGTTAGTGTGCGCTGTTTATGGCTGGGGCATCCAGTTTCTACCTAAGTCGTATCAGCCGTCTCGACCAGTCTACGCCTTTGGGTGGTTGGCAGCCTGCGCTGTCATCTACATCGCCCATTGCGGACATTAGATAGCAGTGCTGGAGACGAGCCTTAGGTCGCCGTCAAACAAAGTGACGATGTAAGAACTGATGCAATCAGAGAACTCGTCCATCAACGCCAGCCCATCAGCGTCCCAATCATTCTCGGCTTGAAGGATGAGCTTGCCGTCGTGAAACGTGCATTGAACGTTGCTGTGATGGGGCCGGTGCTCTCGGAACTCTGTTTCGATGTCTCTAGCGGCCTCTTCTCCTTCCGCGGACGGAACGCCGGAGCATTCTAAGACAACTCGGTGCATTCGAACCTCATACGAAGTACGCGAATGCTGTCATAGCTAATGGCAGCTTTCCACCCGAACCTGCCGCGACCGCAATCGACCCAAAGCTGTCGCTAGCTACTCTCACGCAAACCGAAGGTGGATATTCGCTCGAACCCGAACGCATAGCGCCTGCCAGTGCTGCCGACCACGCGACATCGCGTTATGCCACCTTTCGCGATTCCCCGGTTGTTTTATGTTCATGCGTCTTATTCCTATGGGGCGCGTTCTGTCCTTGAACTCACCGGCGTCTTCCGCGTGAGATTTAGGAACTCTCCATGACAAGGCTCACTCATTTCCTCGCCGCCGCCGCCGCAATTGGCGGCATTGCTGCACCGCTTTCGGCAGCCCAGTACCAGTACCAGCCCTATCCGCAGCAGGCTTATCCCCAACCGGTCTACCCTCAGCAGGCCTACCCCGGCTACAATCAGGGCTATTCCAGCGGCAATCCGGTGACCGACATCATCGATCAGCTGCTCGGCAACCGCTACAGCGTCACCGATCGCCAGGCGGTTCGCCAGTGCTCGAATGCGGCGCGCATCCAGGCGAACTCCCAGTACGGGTCCTATGGCTACGGCCAGCAACGTTACGGCCAGGGAGGTTACAACGGCTACAATCAGCAGATCGCGGCGTCGTCGCTGCGTGTCACCGCCATCACCAATGTGGAGCGTCGGTCCAACGGGCTGCGCGTCTCAGGGCTGATGAGCAACAGCTACGCCAGCCAGTACAACCAATACGGCAATCAGTATGGCGGCCAGTACGCCTACCAGAATCGCGGCTACGGCGACGTCAGCTTCCGATGCAACGTCGACTATCGCGGTGTGGTGACCAACATCCGCATCGGGCGTAACGGCGACTACCGCCGCTAGGCCGTATCCGGGCCGGCCTTCGCGCCGGTCCGGTCCCAATCAGAGGTACCGTCTTCGCGGAAGGTCTCGACCGAAGCTCTCCACGCAAATCCGCGCGTCAGCTTTCGACTTAAACCTGCCGCGTCCGGAATCGACCCATTGCGGACGCTAACTCCCAGTGAGCCTGCATTGGTTGAGGTCGCTTCGTGTGTTGGAAACGAAGGCAGCAAATCGGCCATCGATGATCAGGGTTGCGACCGACGAAACGAACCGCTGACCCATCGAAGAGGGCTTTGAGCGAAGTTGGTACTGTTCGCCGTGTGAAAAGGTCACGTCCGCGATTTCATTGCGAACAACGACCACGAAGCTCGTTCCATCCTTGCACCCAAACGCCTGCGACCTCGGCTCGGGGGTAGTCGCAGAGTAGTGAACAGCGAGACTGATTGCCAACAGGCAGGCCGCGAAGCCTCTCAGCACTGATTTCGGCTCCAGAGATTTGGCCATCGCCAAGTTCGCGCTGGCAGGTTACTCAATCTGCGAAGGGAGCCATGCGTCGAGGCCCCCTTCGCTCACATTCCTAATGGCCCTGCGCGACCGGCGCGAAGTTCGCGTGAACTAGCTTCCACTGACCATCCTGCTTCACATAAACTCGCGTTGACTTGGCCAGCGACGGGTTGACCTTGCCATCCGCACCGCGACGCAGCCCCGCGAAATTGTAGGTTAGGACGGCTGTGTCGCCGTAGACCTGCACGCGTCCGTTCTGCATGTCGGAGTACATCGCCTTGTCGTTAGGCGTTACCTCGCCCATCCGCGTCGACATCGTCTTGCCGACCAGCAGGGTCGGAAAGTCACCATTGAACTCGGTATAGTCGTCGGCGAGCGACACGTTCTGCTGCGCCATCGGCGCACCGGAGATCTCCGATGCCCACTGCGCGCGTGCCAGGGCCATAATCTCAGAAGCAACCTGTGGATTCTCGGCCGCCGAGACAGGACTGCTCAGCATAAGGACACCAGCAATCGCAGCGGCGCTCACACCACGTGCAAACCTACTGAAAATAAGCATGTTCATTTCCTTCAATTTGGACTGAAACGGGGAATTGCCCGAGCAGCCGCAAGCTTTTGGCCTACGGCTGCCCGGATCCCCTCGAGTGGAACTTAGATCAGGCCGAAGGGGGAAAGCCTCAGGCCCCGCGGGGATCACGCCGAGTGTAGGTTGATGGCGCAGGCGTCGCCGCTGCCATTCGTGCTCACCTCGTAAGAGAGGCGGCGTTCCGTCTTTGGGGTTGTTGCGTCGCCCCACTGGACGGCACTCTTCTCGAAGCGAAGATCCTTGCCGCCGGCCTCAGGTTTGATGGTGCCAAAACCGCGCGTTTCGTCAAATGACTTTACGGTGCCATATAGTTTCATGATGATATCCTTCTTTGCCGAAACGGCCGTCATTGGCCGTCTCGCGGCTAAGAGGCGTCAAAGATGGAGGAAGGTGCGACCTAGCGCCCAAGACCGTCGATTTCGACTGGTAGCGATCTCCATATAGCCCGCCCGCCAATTCATTACGAGGTCCAGCGCGCAAGTATTGAGCCAAGCGCTTAATCGTAAGGCATTGTTTATTTTCGCGGATGTTGAAAGCCAACCCGAATGTCAGCTTTCCACGCAATCTGCCGTGTCTGATTGCGACCCATTGCGGACATTACGATGAAGCGCCCGGCGCGCGATTGAATAGCGGGTCTTTGACGCCCACCGCTGCCAAGGACTCGCTATCATCGGCATTATACCCGCAGGCGCCGGCGACCAGTTCGTCGGGCTCCGGCCTAAGCCGAAGCCGGTCTCATGACTTTCTCTTCTCGGCTGCGGCTTGGCCTGCGCGGTCCTGAAAGGATGGATGCTTAGACGAGGTCACAACGGAAAGAACGAGCCGACCCGGATTTCGACGCATTGGCTGACGACAGGGCCATCTTGAGGGCAACTGTCGCGACTTAGTCGTCATTCTTCCCATCAAGCTCGTCCAGAATGCGCTCGGTCTCCGCAATCAGTCGCAGGCGTTCTTGCTCATTTATGCCCGCGCTGGCCAGTCCGCGTGCCAGGACCGAAGCCGCGTCTTCGGTCGAGATTTGCCGTAGCCGGTGGTCGATCACTTTCAACCGGGCAAGTATGTCTTCGTCATTCATAACATTTCGCTCTCCACCTGTCTTCGCAGCTTCGGTGACCGCCTTAGGCCGGTCATATGTGGTAGCCAGGACGGCAGCGGGCACCGGCGTGTTTCGTTTGACGAAAGCTTCGGCCTCTCGCATCGTAGCGAAGGCATGCTCGGTTGCGTCGCTGGTCTGGTGCACGAGGGTTACGACGTAGGGACGCTTGGCCCCTGGCAGGAGGCCTATCCGCCCGGCCGTCGAGCTCATGTGGCCGCCTTCATTGTCCCAATTCTCTTGATCTGACTTCATCTCTGCTTCTTCGGCGGCAGACCTGAAGATGCTAAAGGCCTTCTTGTCTTGGAGAGGTGTGTCGGACGTCATTGGTGAAGCCCTTCCGGTACCTGAGTGCGCCCGTCAGGCGGCCAAAAGGCGCTAGGGATGGAAGGAAGCGCAGCTTGGCGCTTGGAACCGTCGATAACGACAGGTGGCAACACACATGTGGGGCGTGATCTCAGTATTTACCAGTCGCACTTCTGGCCCAGTTCCTTGCTGACTACGAGAATGCAAATCCAAGGGCTGATCCGACAACGACAGCTGTCAAAAGAAGCGGCAGCGCGACCATGCGTACACCACTTCGGAATGTGTCTTCCATGATGAGATTCCTACTCGAGGATACAGGCGGATTGGAAACGCTTGTGAGCTAGCCTTGTGCGTTGAATGAGGCTTACCCGGACCGCGCAGAACGAAGCTCGTCCAACGCCGCCCGGGATCGGCCTCAACGCGGTAACAGGGCGAAAGCTAGGCCTTCGCCAGGCGCGTTAGACGGTCTGCAGATTCAACGCGCACGGCTGGCGCTCGTTGTTCGTGCCGACGTCATAGCTCAGGCGCTGGCCGACGGTGGGAGCAATGTTCTTGTCCCACTGGATCGAGCTCTTTTCGAAGCCCAGATCGTTGCCGCCCGTTTCCGGCTTGATTTCGCCGTGGCCCTTGGTGGTGTCAAATGACTTGACCGTTCCGAAATACTTCATGGTGAGTTCCTTTCCTGGCACGCGCCGGAAATGGCGCCGTGCCGCTAGGAGACGTCAAAGATGGAGGAAGGTGCGGCTTAGCGCCCAAAACCGTCGATTTCGACTGGTAGCTATAAATATATACGGCATTGTATCAAAACAAACAAGTCCGTTCATCAAATATAATTCTGATACTTAGCCAAATATAATATAATATTCTTTGGTCTACTTTTGTTATTATTAGGGGCGCGTTACTACATGATAATGGTAGTTAATTATCAAGGACGAGGGTGATGTTTGGGTTTACCAGTGCAGATAATGCACAGACCGTCGTCCGCAAACGGAAATATATGACCAACGCTCAGGCGCGCTGGCCCTTCCTAACCTCCTTCGACGCCACAACTATCTCAACATGGGAGAGCAGACAGACCTCTTGTGTCCGTATTGCTCCACCCAATTTCGCTTGAACCCTCAGTTGCGCTGGAATGAGACTATTCCGGCAGCGTGCTGCGCAGCATGAGGCGGGTGGGCCAGCTCAAGGTGTACCGAATAGCGTTGTTGTCCAGAAGCCCTACCCCGGAGCACAATTGCTGACCGCAATCTCGACACTGCTAACGGCAGCAAAAGCCAACAAGACCAGCTGGAGTCTAGCGGCTTGGTGGCCCACGGCTAGGCCGGGCCGACACCAGCTTTCGCTGCAAGAGCGTCATACACGCGCGCTGCGTCTTCGTGCATAAGCTGGGTTTTGATTTCACGTGCACGTTGCGCGGCATCACGCTCCAACGAGGCATGCCGGATAAAGTAAGCTTGATCGAACGGGGACACATTGTTCTCCTTCAGCGGGAGCCCTCAGATGTCTCTCAGTCCCGGCTCGCTGAGTTGGTGCCGCGGATGGCCTCACTTACATCAATTGGACGCCACCTGTGAGTCTCGGCGAGCGTTCGGTCCCCCATTGAGGTCTTAGGTCCGTTTTCCACCCAAACCTGCCGCGTCCGACTTCGACCCGTTGCGGACATGCGGCAGGGACGCCGGATGCGGGGCTGCGTATCTGGTGCTGGTGCCTTCCGCCACCAACGTTCGGATTGTATCCGTTGGCGGGGAACGCGAAGCCAGCTCTGGTGTCCCGGTCGTTCGGCTCGTAGATTCCGAATTGCGACATGAAGTAACCGAAAGACTGTACCTGTCAGCGGCCACCATCGACCAATTGCAGACACTGGTCGGACTAGGAACGAAGGTGACTTGCCGCCGCGCGGCGGAGCTGGGCATCACGTCGGTGCCTTCGAGCTCGTTGAACCAGGTAAGAGCGTTGACTCGGGCCAATCGCGAACTGCACATCGCCCTCGTAGGCGGCCGCATAGGCGTCCGACAGCTTCGCCATGCGATCATTATGTTCCGCTTGGACAGCCCTCCAATTTCGCAGGTCGGACCGTTCGGTCGGATTAAAACAAGGCTCATCAACCTCGGTCAGAAGCACGGTAGTGAATTTGGGCAAAATAGGCCTTTCGGGCAAAAGCAAGAGCGAAGACCCTCAATTAACGAAGCGAATGGAAGAGGCCGCGGTTCCGCAGACCGGACAACGCGCGACCTTATTAACTTAGCTTTGTCGCTCGAATGATGTATGATTGGCGGACTACCGGACAATCGCAGGCGCGCCGGTGGCTGAGAGACGTGCGAAGCTCCCGCCGAAGGGAGCCGGACGATTAAGCAGCTTTCCGACTTAGCCGAGGCCCAAGCCCTTGCGCTCGCTATTGTCGACACCTTGCCGGAACCCTTCGTCGTCCTCGACGAATCATTGAAACTGCTAGCTGGCAGCCGGTGCTTCTATGAAGTCTACGGCGAGGACGCCGCGAACACCCTTGGCCGTTCCATGTTTGAACTATCGGGGGGCCAGTGGGACATCCCTGGCCTGCGGCAGCTCCTTGTCGCGGTTGTCGACGATCGGACAAGTATTGACAGCTTTGAGTTCGAGCGCGTGTTCAGGAAGGTCGGCAAGCGGACTCTCCATCTCAACGCGCTCCCAATTCGTGATGAGAGCGGATCGGGTCGAATGGTGCTCGTGGCGATCAAGGACATCACCGAGCGCCGGGTAGCCGAACAAGAAAAGCAGCGGCTGCTGGAGCACACGGAAGAGCTGCTGGAGCAGCAGAGAACGCTGCTCCGTGAAATGCGGCACCGCATCGCGAACAGCCTCCAGATCATTGCGAGCATTTTGCTGCTCAAGGCTGGCGCAGTAACGTCGGAAGAGACCAAGAACGAACTGCGAGCAGCTCACCAGAGGGTGATGTCAGTAGCCGCAGTGCAGAGCCACCTCCAAGCATCTGACGGTATCGAGCAGATCGAGATTGGTCCCTATCTGACCAAGTTGAGCTCTGGGCTCGCCTCATCGATGGTGGACCCGCGCCAGCACATCGACATCGCCGTAAGTGCGGATCCTGGCGCGCTCCCGACGAGCCACGCTGTGAGCATCGGTCTGATTGTCACCGAACTGATCATCAATGCGGTCAAATACGCTTTCCCGGCGCCGCGTTCGTCCGCACATATCCAAGTGACCTTTGAAATGGCCAAATCAGACTGGAAGCTGACCATCGCCGATAATGGCTGCGGTCGAGCGGAAACTAACGAGGCCAACGCATCGACCGGCTTGGGGACCGCTCTTGTCGCAGCCTTGGCGAAGCAGCTCAAAGCACAGGTCTCAGAGTCTTCATCGAAGAAGGGCATGGTGGTCGCCGTCACGAAGGCGACCTTCGAATCTCGGCTACCACGTGTGGCGTAGCGCTGGTGTCCAGCCGCCTACTCTGTTCGCAACGATATGCGGGCTGCAGTGGCGCGCCCGTCTCAATTTAACGAAAAAGCGCCCGGCCGAAGCCGGACGCCTTCCGCGTGGACGAACTTAACTTATCGGCCTGCGATGTCGAGCAGTGCCAGGATCATCTGTGACTGACGGTCGATCTGATAGACCCGACCATTGTCATAGCGGTAGTACATCCGGGCATTATCGACATAGTCGTCGCGATACTCTGCCGGCAGGTTGACCATACGCCCGGTCGCGTGCTGGCCGATCCTTGCGTCACCGGTGAACCGATCGTCGGGATGCAATCCTGCGAACCTGGCGTCAGCCACCCATTTCCCATTGATGCTGCCACTTTCCCAACTCGCCGTATCGCCGCGACGGCCGTAATGATCGCGACTGGCGATCCGAATGCCCTTGGCGAGCGCGGTGCTCCGCCGTAGCAACTCGGCGTGTTCGCGGCCGCTGATGCCATCTAGACTGAACCTCTGTTCAAGGCGCATCAAGCGGCTCAGCTGTTCGCGCAACCCGATGCTTTCACGCCTTGAGATCGTGCCCCGACTGACACCCGCGTCAATGTCCCTTCGAAGCGCTCGGCTATAGGTGCGGTCGTGGCCCCATCGGACCTCGACGGGGCCGCCAAGGGCTTCGCTGTAAGTCGGTTCGCGTGCCCACTGGGCAGAGGCAGGCGCGGCCACGGAAAGGCCGGCGACGGCTGCCATTGTCATGTAAATCGGTCGCATTGAATTTCTCCTTGGGTCCCCTCTTTGAGGGACGCCGTCGGCAGCAGATAGAACTGCCGCAGCGACGGGGGTTGAAGCGGTAGAGCGGAGGCGATGTTCGCCTCCGCCCCAGTCCTTGTTAGATTGTCTGAAGGTTCAGCGCGCAGGGCTGGCGCTCGCTGTTCTGGCCGATATCGTAGCTGAGACGCTGGCCAATCGTGGGAGCGACATTCTTGTCCCACTTAATCGCGCTCGTTTCGAAGCGGAGATCGTTGCCGCCGGCTTCCTGCTTGATTTCGCCGTGGCCCTTGCTTGAGTCGAACGACTTGACGGTTCCAAAATATTTCATGGTGAGTTTCCTTTGTTGGCACGCGCCGGAAATGGCGCCCTGCCGCTAGGAGACGTTAAAGATGGAGGAAGGTGCGGCTTAGCGCCCAAAACCGTCGATTTCGACTGGTAGCTACCAAGAGATAGGCGTAGGCGATAATTTAATCAAGTTGATCTAATAAATATAAATCTTCCATGCCGACAGATAACCGTAGTATTCCGGCTCCAGAGACCCGATTATTTACTTCGAACATCTCTGTATAGACTTGACGCTCGCGCCACGGATAACGCTTTATGAGGCGAAAATGATCGGCTCGTTCAAGCGCCATGACCTCATTTGGCATCCCTCTTTTGAGCGCCGCGTGGGACAAGCTGCGGCAGAGAAGAAGGCGTGGCTCTGGAGCAATCGGGAGCCGGCACGATAACCTTGGTTGGAGATGTGTCAGGGCGCGAACTAGGGTCTGCTTTCCACCCATTCCGGACTCCAGCGGGTTGATTGTAGCTCCAAGTTAGTAGCGACCAATGAACCGACCTGCGCAAGCAAGTTGAGAGGATGCGACGTCGTCTCGCTGAGGGTGCCGGATGTGATCGCGGCGGGTGCGTTTCCGGCGTCGCGCTATCGTGATCCAGCAGAAGGCCCGCCGACCCGTGCAATTCGAGATTACCGAGCAGGCCAGGCGATCGCTGGCGGACTGGCTCAAGGTCCGGCGCGGAGAGCCAGACGGCTTGCTATTTCCAAGCCGCATGATTTGCGGAGAATCGGACTGGAGCCAGCCGAGTACGGCACGCACAGCTTGAGGCGCACCAAGGTCTCGATGCTCAATCGCAAAGCGGGTAATCTCAGGGCCTCCCAGCTGCTGCTTGGTCATACCAAGCTGGAGAGCACCGCGAGATATCTTGGGGTCGAGCTGGATGATGCTTTTGCCTCTCGGAAGCGCTCGAAATCTAACATTTTCGAATGCAGTCTGCCCCTTGCCGTTATGTACGTCGGACCCCATGTCACGCACAGCGCACCACATCGTCTGAGCACGTTGCGCTTGAGAGATAGCTGCTCCCGCTCGAAAGCTGAGGGAGACTGTTATGTCTGAGCCTTTCCACCTACCGGACGAGCCCAGCACATTGAGCGTGGACCTGCTTGTTCGTAGACTTCGCGACGATTCCACGAAAAAGGAAATTAGTCCGAAGAACTATGCTCATCGTTTACGAGTGATCCGACAGCAAACGGAGCTGCTGGCCCGTCAATCAACGAGCCAGGGATGATGCCGGATGGAAGGCAGTGTAGGGCGCGCGCGGGAACCCCTGCATTTCGGCTGGTTCGGCTAGGAGTTTCTGATGCACAGCATCCTCAAGGCCGCGAAGACGGCGAATGGATTTGTTCGCCCGAAGAAATCCGACTTATTCAAGGACAAGAATTGCCCGGGTAATGCACCGCTCTGTCCCTCCAGAATGCAGGTGAGCTGAGTCTAGCTGAAAGCGGGGATTGAATGTCCATCCCAACTCGCGAAGAATTCTTAGCCAATCTCCACCGGATGAAGCGTGACTGCGAGGCCTTCATGAACGAAGCCGCCCGACGAGGTGATGTGAGAGAAGCAGAAGAATTCAGGGAATATATGGAGAGAGTGGAATCGATGATCGAGCAATCCGGGGGTAATCCAAACACGTGACCTTCGTTCGCGGCAAACGTTCTACCAAACGTGGAGATCGAGAGTGCACCCCTTTGGGTTCCAAACGGCCCCCGACCGACGACATGCTCGCGTCGCTCAATAGTAGGCGCGACCAAGTGAAGAGAGAGATGAGCGCGGCGTGGGACAAGCCATCGCCTGACATGGCGGCGCTAGAAGCGCTTCATTACGAGCTTCAGAACCTTGAATTCAGGATCGCCACATACGAGCGAAGACACGAGTCTGAAATCGAGATCAGATAGAGTCCAGAATGGGTCGATGATGGCCATGATCCCGCGGGATTGGCATCATTCAGCAGACTGATTCTTATCGCCAGATCGATTCGCTTTCGTAGCTCAATCAATGCCCGATCAGTTGGCACAAATGCGCGCATCCTAGGACGCAGGTATAATGCGGATCGCATCGATCGGCGTGCTGCTGCCATGCATCAGCTCGCCAGCTTGTTCGATCAGATCATCGAGGTGCTCTCGGTCGAAGCCAGAGACAAATATCATTACGCCAGGGGACAATCCGCGGGCATGGAGCGCAGTCAAAGGCGTCTCCACGATCGTCGATAGCCCCGACCTACTTCAATGGCGGTTACCGTGTTAAACCTAAGCAATGAACAAGCCACCCATTCCGCCAGATCTGTCGCGCTGCGAGAAATGTGCGAAGATTATCGGTCCGCACGGTGGCTGGTTTGGACCTGAGTGCAGGTGCGCGCTCGACGACATGCCGCGGCGCAAATCTCGGTTGGGCATAGGATGGAAAGCGCCGACGAGCTGAGCACTTCGTTCCCCATGCAGTCAAACTTTTGGAGGTCAGGACGCGCTATCCCCGACTTTGCGAAGATATGAAAAGCAGGCTCGCCATCAGCAAACCGGTCTGAAGCTCTGCAAGCTCCGTGACCTACTCCACGTACCTGCGCCACGCCTCATCAGTCGCACTAGTGCCGCCTGACGACAGTCTTGGCCACTCTCAAGCCAATTACTCCCGCCGACTCCACCGCGAGCGACATCACGAAGGTTCGCGGCGGGCGCTGGCGGTCTGGATGTTCGCCTTGCGCGCGGCGGCGTCCTCATCATTACTTTGCAGCATCGTGGCGCGAGCATTCCAGCTGGCGGCGCTCTTCTCCAAGCGAATGCGCTGATTTGCGGTCATCACTGTCGTTGAAGTCAACAAGTCTGCGTCAGCGCGTAGGCGGCAACCGGCGGCGGTATCTTGGGGAGCTTTGATCGTCCGCGCGGTCGGTCGCTGCGGTATCGCGATCATGCCGTGACGCCCAGTGAGGGATGTTCGGCGGCCTCAGCCGCCTTGACGCTATAACGGCCAGCGAGCTCGTAATGAATGAGCCGCGCTACCGCGCTGCTGGCAACTCGGGCATTTGCGAGCGACGTGCGCTTGCGTCCGAGCCAATATGCATTCTCCATGATAGCCTCCCAATCTCTAACTGAAGAGACGGACGCCGGGACGGCGCCCGCCTCTCGCTTCCGGATCGGTATCAGGCGGCCTGGAGGTTCACTGCGCTGGACTTGCCGCGCTGATCGTTCTCGAGATCGTATGACAGGCGCTGCTCCTTATCGAGCGTGGTCATCCCGGCCGCTTCTACGGCCGAGATGTGAACGAACGCATCTTTGCCGCCCGCATCATCGGCGATGAAGCCGTAGCCCTTGGAATTATCGAAAAACTTCACGGTGCCCTTTGGCATGTCTATTTCCTTCATAAAGAAGACCGAGAATCGGCCTTTGAAATGCTAAGAGAAGCAAGAGAAGGAAGTGGGGGCCGCAAAGCGCCAAAGACCGTCATAAGCGACTGTAGCTATACCTATATAGGCTGTCTTGGCAAAATTACTAGTCACGCCGTTAATTTAATATGAGAAATAAATTACAGCTTTTGTGATGGGACAGTTTATTTGTTTGCGGAGTCTCCAAGCCGCATACTTTCTATTTGTTCTTTGGACTTTTGCTCCACCCGGACGAGGTCTTTTCGCGCGTGACGTGAAACATGGATGAGTTCGTCGAGCTTGGCCTGGATCGCCATCCCATCACGGTTCTGGCTGTTCTGGATCAAGAAGGCTCTCGAGAAAGATATGTGAGGGACACCAATCGATTAGTCGCTTGTTGACGAACAACGGTGTAGGGAAATTGCATCGCCGTCATTCAGCATCAGCCTGGCGGCGACCGAGAGTAAATTGGAAAGCTCCCGCTGCGCAGGAGAGATTTCCGTGCCCTCAGAAAATTATCGATACTACTCCTGGGACGTCTCCGGCAGACTGCAGGAAGCCGCGTGGTTCAAGGCCGTCAGCGATCAAAGTGCAGTCAGGCAAATCGAGGCTAAATATCCCGACCTGAAATGCGAAGTTTGGCAGGGCTCGCGCCTAGTCGCGACTATTTTCCCTCAGCCGTCGACGTCCATTCATGCCCTTGCCACGTAGGATGTTCCTAGCCGCGACCGACGGGGTATCGAGCGTGCCTAGCCAATTGGTCTTGTGCGTGTTGATCACATTCGTAATGACGCTTGGAGCCTGCCAGGACGTAACGCCGCCAATCGGTCCCACCTCAATCGAGATTGTCGGCGCCATGACAGCGAGTCCGGATGTGGCGGGGCCAGTCGATCAACGTCAGGCCATCCGCCATTTACGCTGCGTATCCATGGCTCAAGAACCAACTGCGTTTTCCTGTGACGTCGAGACGCGCAATAACGACGGATGGACCAAGAAATCCGCTGTGCTCGCGGTAATTCATGGCCAATGGATTTTGCTTCGCCTTGACTGAGCTCCCAGGTGCAGGAAGCCTCATTTGCCGTGCCTGAACACGCAATTTCCGAAAGTGTCCGCCCGTCGGTCACAAAATTTCGAAGTCTCTAATTTCAAGGATTGGTACCGAAGAGAACAAACGTGTCGGTGTCATGCTCCCCGCGTTCTTCATTCTTCGGGATTGCCCGTTATCCGAGCATCGAGCCCGACGTCGAATGCGCAATTCTCGCTCGTTGGTGGTCTAAACCCAAATCCAGATCAGGCGGCCTTTTCAGGCTGATAGTAATTTCCCAGTGATCTGAGTGCCCATCATATTTATGTCCAGTGCGCCATTTCCTTCCAATTGTCAGTGCGTGAGCGGCGGCCTAGTGGTCGACGCGATGCGTTCGTCCATCAGTATCGGTTCACTCCTGCTCCTTGCCGGGTGCGCGTCGAGCAATGCGCCGCCGTCACTGTTGCCGCGCCCTGCCGAAGCAATCGATCCCCGCGTCGAAGTCGTGCGGCCGATGAACGACCGGCCCGTCAATGCCGAGCTCGCAAGCCGATTGGCGGCGCTCGTCGGCCAGGCCCGCGATGGTGATGCGGCGTTTGGGCCGGCCGCAGCCCAAGCGCAGCGGCTCGCGTCCGCGGCCGGCGCACCCCACAGCGAGAGCTGGATTGCCGCCCAGGAAGCCCTTTCGAGGGCGGTCGCTGCAAAGAACGCAACTGCGCGAGCCCTCGGGGACATCGATTCGCTGGGCGGAGACCGCTTGCAAACGAATGGTGGCCTAGCCCCAAGCGACTTGGCGGCGATCAAGCAAGCCAGCGCCGAAGTCTCGGCGATCGACCAGCGCCAGTTTCAGGAAATCAAGGCTATCCAGGCCGCGCTCGGCCACTGATCGTCAATTATTGAAATTGATCAATGGCAACACGCTCGCGTGGTCGTCGGTCCAGGGCGTAAAGCCCGGACGCTGCCGCAACGGAGTCCATTGCTCGCCGGTCCCCATGATCAGCCGATCGGTGGTTGCGCGCGATTGCGACAGAGCGACCCAGTCCGACCCCGTTTCGTTGAGCAGGAAACCCGCCGCGTCCGGACGGTAGCGCCGCAGTCCTCCCGACCAGCCGCCGGACCTGGCCGCAGCTGCGACGACCGGCTTGAGGTCGAGATAACGGTTCGAGATGTGGACCATCAGGAGACCATTCGGCGTAAGGACGCGCCGATAATCCGCAAAGGCTTCGCTCGTCAGCAGGTGCATCGGCACGGAGTCCGACGAGAAAGCGTCGAGCACGAGGATGTCCTTTGATGCGGTCGGCGTCTTTTCGATGAGCAGCCGCGCATCGCCAAGCTCGATATGGGCATTGGGATTGCACCGGGCGAGAAAGGTGAACTTCGTCGGATCGCGCGCGATGCGAACTACGGCGGGGTCGATCTCGTAGAAGGTCCAGTCCTGGCCGGGGCGGGCGTAGCAGGAGAGACTGCCGGCGCCCAGGCCGACAATTCCGACGCGGGTGTGGGGGCCGAAGAGGTTCTCGGCTGAACGCATCGCCAGGCCGACGCCGGACAGCGGTGCATAATAGCTCGTCTCCATCCGCTCGCGCTCGGGTGACCCCCGATTCTGGACGCCATGAAGCGTCGTGCCGTGAACCAGGATGCGGGCATTAATGGCGCCCGGCCTGATCGCGTAAATTCCGAAGAAGCTACGCGTCAGCATTCCCGGCCGGGCGCTTTGGGCGAGCTTCTCCCAACCGCCGGCCGAGATCAGCAGGGCAGCGACCGCCGCAGCGAACAGGACACGGTTGCCAATTGCGAAGATCGCAAGCGTGATGACCGCGACAGTGCTCACATGGCCGAGGCTGTTGGGAGCATGCAGGCCGAGGTCGGCCTTCGACAGGATGACGATCGCAAAGAGTGCGATGATCCCGCCAAGCGTGATTCGTCGCGCTATCGCGCTACCGTCCCACAGCTTCACGAATCGATCGAACGGATTGGTCGCCCCCATCAGCGCCGCCGCGGCGATGAGCAGGATAAGATGCTCATAGGTCCAGTTGAAGATCAAAGGCGCGATCAGGGCACAGAAGGCTCCGCCCAAAACGCCGCCGACGGACATCATCAGGTAGAACAGGGTCAGATGCTGGGTGTCCGGCCGGGTCTCGAACAGGCGGCTGTGAAGCGCGACCGACACCGTGAAGACGTTGAGGATCGAAAGAACCCCAAAAAGCAGGGCGAACCAGCTGGAATCGATGAACACGCCGAAGCAGGCGAACAGCAGGAACAATGGCGCGATGCGGATGATCCCGTTGGCAATGCGCCGCTCTGCGGCGAAGGCGACGGTGAAGCTCAGCAGATACGCACTCAGCGGAAGCACCCACAGCAAGGGCATGGCGACGAGGTCGGTGGTGATGTGCAGGGTGGTCGACAGGATCAGCCCCGACGGGACGGCGGCAAGGACAATCCATTTCGCGATCCGCCGCGCGCTTGGAGCTGCAGTCGGCGGCGCTTCCGCTTCCTTGACAGTTGCAGACCTGGGGAGGCGGAACCCGCACCAAGCGACGAGCAGTACGAGAAGTCCGTAACCGACGGTCCAGAGCCACCTCTGCTGGCTGATGCCAAGCAGCGGCTCAGCAAGGAAAGGGTAAGCGATCAGCCCGCCGAAACTGCCCAGGTTCGAGGCGGCGTAAAGCGGATAGGGATCGCCCGCGTCGGACAGCGCGAACCATCTTTGGAGGAGCGGCGCCTGCGCTGACACCGCAAAGAACAAGGGCCCGATTGAAACAAGCAGAAGCCAGGGAACCCAAAGGAACGGGTTGGCGTTCGGCGGCGGATTCGACGCGATCAGACCGATGGGAAGCGTCAGCCCGGCAAGCACGAGCACCGCAATATGGATCCCCGCCTGGCTGCGCGGTCGAAAGCGCCCGAGCCAATGCGCGTAGGCATAACCGGCAAGAAGCAGCGCCTGGTAAACCAGCATCGCCGAGTTCCAGACCGTCGGTGCTCCGCCAAGACGCGGGAGCGCCATTCGGGCGATCATCGGCTGGACGAGGAAGAGGAGGAAGGACCCGGTAAAGATGGTCGCGACGAAGCGCGCCCGGATCAATCTGTCGTTGCGCGCATCGTCTGTTGCTAAAGTCGCCACCTAATCTCCCATCCGCGGCACCCTCGCTTGCGATGCTGCCTTGTAAGTTAACGGGGGTCGAGCGAATTCCGCAGGTCGGGCCAGTCCGCTGCTTCGAGGACGAACACCACTTGCGGGTTAACGGGGCTGTCGGGCGGAAAGCGCGCGTCGATGAAATCATATTGCTCGCGGCGGGTCATGCCGAGGCGAGTCATCAGGCCCTGGCTCGGCGCGTTGCCGGCCGCGGTGACCGCAACGACCCGCTCGGCACCGAAGCGATCGAAGGCCAGGCCGAGGGAGGCTATCGCTGCTTCCTTGGCATAGCCCTGCCCCCAGGCATCTTCCCGCAAACGCCAGCCAATCTCGATTTCGCCGGCGATCGCCTCGGCGCCCGGTGCATTGGCGCGCTTCAGCCCGCAAAAGCCGAGCATGGCATCGTCTCTTTTCCGTTCGACGATCCAAAAGGTGAACCCGAAGTCGCGCAAATAGGTGTCGATCCGGTCGAACGCGGCGTTTGAGAAACGCTCGTCGGCAACGCCGCCGAGCCAGCGCATCACGGCCGGCGTGTTGAGCAGCCGATTGAACTCGGCGCGGTCCTTAAAATCCCAGGTCCGGAGGCGGAGCCGCTCCGTCTCCGCGACGAACTCAGCCATTCAGCGCTGTGACGCCGCGCACAAGCGCATCGATCGCCTCGTCGACATGTTCAAGGTGCGTCCGGAAGCAGAGGATGGCGCAGCGAAGGTAATAGCGTCCGTCGATCCGCGTGCCGCTCAGCATCACTCGGCCCTCATCCTGCACGCGTCTGATGAGGCGCTCGTTATAATCGTCGACGTCGCCGCTCTTTGGAAGATAGCGGAAGGCGACGACCGACAGGTCGGGCGAAGGGCCCGCATCCCAGCTTCGAAGCTCGGACAATCGCGCATGGAAGTAGCGGGCGAGCGCCAGCTTCTCCGACTGAGCGGCGCGAAAGGCGGCGATGCCGGCGATCTGCAGCGGCAGCCACAAACGCATCGCCCGGAAGTGACGGGTAAGCTCGGGCGACAGATCAGCTGGCGAGGGTCCGACGTCGGTCTCAAAGAAGGGCTTGATGTAATCGGCGCTGGCGCTGAATGCGTCGAGTAATTGCTGACCCTCGCGAACCAAAGCTGCGCCGGTGCCGTAGGGCAGGAACAGGGTCTTGTGCGGGTCGAGCGCGACGCTGTCGGCCTCTTCGATGCCGCGCAGCTTGGCCTTGCCCTCCTCATTGAGCGCGAACAGGCCGCCATAGGCGCCATCGACGTGGAACCAGGCGCCAAAGCGCCGGCAGAGCTGCGCGATCTCGGGAAGCGGGTCGACCGAGCCCGTATCGATCGTCCCGGCGGATGCGACGACCATCCATGGACGAACGCCATTGCGGCGATCTTCCTCAAGCGCCTGTTCGAGCGCCTCGACCGACATGCGGGTATTGGCGTCGGTCGCGATGGCCCGCCGCGGCGATTGGCCCCGTCCGGCGATATGGAGCGCCTTGTCGACGCAATGGTGAGCGAAGCGGGTGAGGTAGACTGCTCCGCCGCCATCGGGGTCACGCGCATCCCTTGCCGCAACCATCGCGGTCAGGTTCGCCATGCTTCCGCCCGAGGTCAGCGTTCCGGCTGATGTCTCGGGATAGCCGATGACGCTGGCGAGCCATTTGGTGCAGGCGTTTTCGATCCGCACCGCACCCGGGGCCGCCGGGGCAAATCCCGAATATTTGTTCGCGGCTGCCGCGAGCATGTCGCCAAGCGCCGAATGGAACAGCCCGCCGCCCGGGATGTAGCCCATGAAGCGTGGCGAGGTGGTCGCGATGCCCGGTTTTTCAATGCAGGCGCCGACATAATCGAGGACGGCCTCGGGCGCCCTGCCCTCATCTGAAAATTCCGTCTCCAGCTGTTTTGCAAAGGCCTCGCTCGCCGGGCGCAAGCTCGGTGCATCCTCGACCTGGTCGAGGAAATTCAAAGCATGGTTGAGCACCTGCTCGCCAAGCTCGCGGCGCTGGTTGGAATCGGGCTCGAGCGGACGCGTCTGCGCCCGCAGCCGCTCGATCTCCCCCCGAAGCTCGTCGATCATCCGGCGATCAGGCGTGCGGCATCGAGCGCATGATAGGTAAGCACCCCCGTCGCCCCGGCGCGCTTGAACGCCAATAATGTCTCGAGGATCAGCGCATCGCGGTCGCCGGCGCCGGCGGCTGCGGCGGCCTCGATCATCGCATACTCGCCGCTCACCTGGTAGGCGAAGGTCGGGACGCCGAACGCGTCCTTCACCCGGGTGACGACGTCGAGATAAGGGAGGCCCGGCTTCACCATCACGAAGTCGGCGCCTTCGGCGAGGTCGAGCTCGACCTCACGCAGAGCCTCCTCGATGTTCGCCGGGTTCATCTGATAACCGCGCTTGTCGCCCTTCAGCCGGCCAAGCGACCCAACCGCCTCGCGGAACGGGCCGTAGAAGGCCGAGGCATATTTTGCGGCATAGGCCATGATCGCGACATTCTGGTGCCCGGCCTCTTCCAGCGCCTCGCGGATCGCGGCAACTCGGCCGTCCATCATGTCCGATGGAGCAACGATGTCCGCCCCAGCCTCGGCCTGGATCAGGGCTTGCTCGGTCAGCACCTTCACCGTGTCGTCGTTCAGCACATAGCCGGTCTCATCGACCAGCCCGTCATGGCCGTGCGCGGTATAGGGATCGAGAGCGACATCGGTCAGCACGCCGATCTCGGGGGCCGCATCCTTGATCGCCTTGATCGCGCGGCAGATGAGATTGTTCTCGTTGAGCGCCTCGCGCGCGTCCTCGGTGCGAAGCTCGTTGGGCGTGTTCGGGAACAGAGCGACGCAGGGAATGCCGAGCGCGGCGGCTTCCTTCGCCTTGGCGCCGATCTTGTCGATGCTCCAGCGCGAAACGCCCGGCAGCGAACCGATCATCTCGACGCATTCCGAGCCTTCGCAAATGAAGAGCGGCCAGATGAAATCGCTCGGATGAAGCCGGTTCTCGGCGAGCATGTCGCGCATCCACGGGGCGACCCGCCCACGGCGCATTCGGAGGTAGGGGTAAGAAGACATGCGCGCCCCTTAGCGGCTGAAAGGCGGCGCCTCTACCCGCTCGGGTTGAGCCGCGCCGTCTGCTCCATTCCCGCCTCGGCTTCCTCGATCGCCTCGTCGGGAGTGATCGGCGGCATCATCCGCTGCTTGCGCCACCCGCCGTGGAGGTAGAAACCGATCGCCATCACCATGTTGGCGAGACTGCTGATTGGGAAGCTCCACCACAAGGAATCTGCGCCCAGCGACGGATGCGCCCCGAGTGCGAAGCCGAGGCGCACCGGATAGAGCCCGATCGCGAGAATGATGAGCGGACCGACGACGGCGCCGTTGGCGCGGACGACGCCGAACAGGATCATGGTCACGCCAAAGAGAAGGAAGCTCCAGGTGGCGAGTATCTGGATATGCTCGGCAATGGGCAGCGCCGGGCTGTGGTTGCCGAGAAACAGTGCCAGCGCCGGTCGATCGGCAACGGCAAGCAGCAGCACCAGCACTCCCGTGATGATGAGATTCTGGACGATGCCCGTGCGTGCAATCCTGCTGACCCGGTCCCACTGGTTGGCGCCGATGTTCTGGGCGGCCATTGCGCTTGCGGCGGCGGACAACGCCATCGCCGGCATCTGGAGATAGGTCCACAGCTGCATCGCCACGCCAAACGCGGCGGTCGTATCGACGCCCTCGCGATTGACGAGACCGATGGTCGCCAGCGCCGACGAGGAAATGACGATCATCTGCAGACCCATCGGGAAACCCTTGCGGACGATCAGTTTGAGCAGCTGGCCATCCGGAATGAGGTAGCGGAGCTCGGCGCCGCGCAGCCGCAGCGGCAGGTCGCGCACGTAAATGGTCACGATCAACGCGGTAAGCCCGACATAGTTGGCGATGGTCGTCGCCAGCGCGCTTCCGGCGATTCCGAGCTTCGGGGCCGGCCCGAGGCCGAGGATGAAGACGGGGTTCAGGCCCGCATCGAGGATTACCGCGAGAATCATGAACCACAGGGGCGTCATGGCGTCGCCGGCTCCCCGCAGCGCCATCATCATCATGACGAGCACCAATATGCCCGGCATCGCCAGGAAGATGACCCGCAAATAAGCAAGAGCAAGCGGCGCCGCAGTCGGATCGAATGCAAGGATGCGAAGAATCGCGGGTGACGCAAAATAGCCGACGATGCCGATGAGGATCGCGAGCGGCATGAACCCGCCGACGGCAGTGCCGAACACGCGCCTTGCCTGGTCGATATTCTTTGCCCCGAACGCCTGCCCGATCAGCACGGTTGACGCCATTCCGAAGCCGAACACGAACGCCATCAGCAAGAACATGATCATGTTCGCGTTGAAGGTGGACGCCAGCGCTTTCTCGCCGAGAAAGCGGCCGATCCAGATCGAGTTGATCGAGCCGTTCAGCGACTGGAGGATCGAGGAGATGAGCGTCGGCAAGGCGAAGGCGAGCAGCGTCTTGCCGATCGGCCCCTGCGTCAGGTCCTTGCCGTGCCTCGGCGCTTTAGCTGCGGCTTCTTCCTCGGCCATTCGCTGCCCCTTTTTTTCAAAGTTACCCTAGGCGCTCCAACGCAGCCCGCAACCGCTCGGCCTCCGCGGCCTTGGCTTCGTGATCGGCACGCGCCTTCTCGACCGCTTCGGGCTTGGCCCGCTCGGTGAAATTGGGGTTGGCGAGCCGTTGCGCGAGGCCGTCGCGCTCCTTTTCCGCCGCCTCCGCGCCTTTCACTAGACGGGACCGTTCAGCGTCGAGGTCGATCACGTCGCCAAGCTGGAGCGCGATCGTGAAACCGCCGACGGGAACTTGAATCACATTGCCCTTGCCGATCTCGCTCGCCGGCCGATCGCTCCACTCGAGACGAGCAAGTCGGCTGATCGTCGGCCAATTGCGTTTGAGTAGGTCGCCATCGGCTTCACTTGCTCCCGCTACGTAGCTTTCGACGCGAGCGCCGGGAGGAACATTCAACTCGGTGCGCGCGGTGCGAACCTTAGTGACGATATCGATAACCAGCTCGAGCTCGGCCCTGGCGCGCGGATCAACCTGCGCTTCCGGCATGGGCCATTTCGCAACGATCAGCTCATATGGCCGCTCATTCGCACTCCACAATTCCTCGGTGATGAAGGGCATCAACGGATGCAGCATCACCAGGATCTGGTCGAAAGCCCAGGCCGCGACGCGCTTGGTCTCGTCGTCGAACGCGCCTTTGACGAGCTCGACATACCAGTCACAAAATGTGCCCCAGACGAAGTGGTAGATGGCGTCGGCCATGTCGTCGTAGCGCAGCTCGTCGAACGCTCGGTCGAGCTTTGCCAAAGTCCCGATAACCTCGCCGATGATCCAGCGGTTGACCGGAAGCTCGGCGGCCGGAGCCGCGATGCTGTCGCTTGCACCGACGCCATTCATCTGCAGGAAGCGCGCGGCGTTCCACAGCTTGGTCGCGAAATTGCGGTACCCCTCGACCCTTTTCTCATCGAGTTTGATGTCGCGGCCCTGGCTTTCCATTGCCGCCAGCGTGAAGCGCAAGGCGTCGGCGCCATACCGGTCAATCAGGCCGAGCGGGTCGACGGTGTTCCCCTTCGACTTGGACATTTTCTGTCCCTTGGAATCGCGTACCAGGCCGTGAAGGTAGAGCGTCTTCCATGGGCGCTCGCCCATGAACTCGAAGCCCTGCATCGCCATCCGCGCGTCCCAGAAGAAGATGATGTCGAAGCCCGAAATCAGGACGTCGTTCGGATAATGCCGCTTGAGGTCGTGCGTTTCCTCGGGCCAGCCGAGCGTCGCGAACGGCCACAGCGCCGATGAGAACCAGGTATCGAGCACATCCTCGTCCTGGCGCAGCTCAACGCCCTCGCCCGCCTGCTGTTGCGCCCCGTCAAATGTTTCCGCAACGAAAACATTGCCATTTGAATCAAACCATGCCGGGATACGGTGACCCCACCACAATTGGCGCGACACGCACCATGGCTGGATATTTTCGAGCCAGTTGAACCAGGTCTTCTTCCAGGTCTCGGGAACGACCGCGATGTCGCCCGACCGGACCGCCTCGAGCGCCGGCCTGGCGAGCGTTTCCGCGTCAACATACCATTGGTCGGTCAGCATCGGCTCGATGACCAGCCCTGACCGGTCGCCGAACGGCTGCATGATGAGCTTGTCCTCTTGCCTGATCATCAGGCCTTCGGAATCGATGTCGGCCACGACCGCCTTGCGTGCGTCGTAGCGGTCGAGCCCGCGATAGGCCTCGGGCACGAGGTTGAGCGCGTCAATTTCTTCAGCGCTCGCCTTCTCGCCGCGCGCAATCGCGACCGCCCGGGTCGACGACTCCTCGTACGATGGCCCGTCGCTCCGCATATGCGCGGTGCCGTCCATCAGCCGGTACATCGGAATGCCGTTGCGCTGCGCGACGCCATAGTCGTTGAGGTCATGCGCGCCGGTGATCTTCACCGCGCCCGACCCGAAATCGGGGTCCGGATAATCGTCGGTGATGATCGGAATGAGGCGCCGATGCTCTTTCGGCCCGACGGGTATCTCGCATAGCTTTCCGACAATCGCCCGGTAGCGCTCGTCGCCCGGATTAACCGCGACCGCGCCGTCGCCGAGCATGGTCTCGGGCCGTGTGGTCGCGATCGAGATATAATCGCGTGTCTCGGACAGGACGACGTTCCCGTCCTCGTCCTTTTCGACATAGGTGTAGGTCTGGCCACCCTCGAGCGGATATTTGAAGTGCCACATGTGGCCCTGGACTTCGCGGTTCTCGACTTCGAGATCGCTGATCGCGGTCTGGAACCTGGGGTCCCAATTCACCAGCCGTTTGGCGCGGTAGAGGAGCTTGCGCCTGTAGAGCTCGACGAAGACCTTGATGACGGCCTTTGAAAAGCCCTCGTCCATGGTGAAGCGCTCATGGCGCCAGTCGCATGACGCGCCGAGGCGGCGAAGCTGGCGGGTAATTGCGCCGCCCGACTGCGCCTTCCACTCCCAGACATGCTCGAGGAAGGCCTCGCGGCCGATGTCCTGGCGCTTGATGCCCTGGCTTTCGAGGTTGCGCTCGACCACCATCTGCGTGGCGATGCCCGCATGGTCCGTTCCAACCACCCACAGCGCATCCTTGCCGAGCATGCGCTCGCGGCGGGTCAAAACATCCTGGAGCGTGTTGTCGAGCGCGTGGCCAATGTGGAGCGAGCCCGTGACGTTGGGCGGCGGCATGACGATCGTCCACGGTGTCGCCTCCGGCCGCTCGGGCCGGAAGAGTCCATTGGACTCCCAATGCTCATACCAGCTTTGCTCGATCGCTGCGGGATCGAAGGTTTTCGCCAATTCGCTCATGCACGGCGGTTAGCGATGCCGCGCTGCAGCATCAACCTACGGACCGACGTCCTCGGTCTTCTGCAGCGACGGCTTCGGCGGACCTTTGACGAGGCCAAGCACGCGGCCGACATCGTCGTCCCAGCCGTAGACGTCGGGCCGGAACTGGACCCGTGAGCCGTCCCAGAAGGCGGTGTGATAGAGTAGCCTCACGGGAATTTTGGTCTTCAGCTTGACGTAAGTCTCGTCCTCGCCGGCCATCGCCTCCTGGAATTTGTCGAAGATTCCGTCCTGCTGCGCGAGCATGCCGGCGAAACCGATCGCATCCTCAACCCGCACGCAGCCATGGCTGCGGTGCCGCTCGGGCATGTTGAAGATCTCCTTGAACGGCGTGTCGTGGAGATAGATCTGCTGCTTATCGTCCATGTCGAGCTTGACCAGGCCGAGCGAATTCTTCGGTCCCGACTCCTGGACCCAGCGTCCGTTCTCCTGCGCGAACTGGTTCTCGCTGAGCCAGGCTGCGCTCTTCTTGGAAATCTCCTCGCTCGCAATCGAATCCGGCACTCGCCATTTGGGATTTGCAACGAGCTGGAAGACGTTGGCCTGAAGCTCGGGGGTCGCTTTTTCGGGTTCGCCGGGAATGACCTTGCGATGATCGACGATCGCGCCGCCGCGATAATAATCGAGAAAGGCGGCGGCGGTGTTGACGTCAATCCGGGTCGCCGCCGGCTCGCGGTCGAGCCAGCGCAGCCGCTCCATTGCGATCGCCAACTGGCGTGCACGTCCACCCGGCCCGAGGTTCAGGGCGTCGCGCGTGGTGTCGCCGATAATCCCATCGGCCTTGATTCCGATATCGGCCTGCAGCCGCTTTACTGCCGTCGCAAGCGGGCCGCCGTAGCTTGTCCCGCCGGCTGCGTTGGACGGCAGATACTGGATCGAGCTGAGCGCGGCGATGACCAGTGGAACGCGAGGGTCGCTGGCGCCCGGCTTCAATGGCTTTCCGGCCGGGATCGGCTGGAACGGCTTCGCATTCGCCATCGCTAGGTACGCGAGATGGGCCTTCGATAGCTCCTGATACTCACTTGTCTGGGGCGGGAGCGAATTGAGCCACTGGCCGACATTGCCGGCCTTGATCGCCTGTTCGAGGCCTGCGCGAACGTCAGCGCCCGGCCGCGGGATCGTGTAATCCTTTGCCAGTGTTTTAGGGTCGGCGATGCCGTGCGCGAGCGCCTGCGCATATTTCAGTGCGGCGTTGGTGAGGACGGCGAAGCGCTCATTGTCATCTTTGGGCAAGTCGCCCTTGAGGAAGAGATCGGGCTTGAGGCCATTGGCAGGCGCTCTCGAAATCGCCTCGACCAGCTGCTTCTGGGTCTCCCTGGTCCAGTTCATCGCCGGACCGGACGCCTCGGCATTCGACTGGCTCGATCCCTTGTCGCTGTAGGAACAAGAAGCAAGAGCGGTGCTGCACAGGGCGAGGCCAAGGGCCCCGCCGATCCATTTTTTGTTCGTCATCAGGAGCTTTTAACGGCTGTAAGCGTGACTTGTTTCAGGCCTGAGCCAGTCAGTCTTCCTGCATATTGGGGTCGCTGAGGCCCTGGCCGATCGACGCGCGCGGGCGGTCGGCTTCGTTGCTGGTCACCGGGTAAGCGCAATAATCGGCCGCGTAGAAGGCGCTCGGTCGGTGATTACCCGACAAACCAAGACCGCCGAACGGCGCATTGGACGGAGCGCCATTGGTCGGCTTGTTCCAGTTGATCACGCCAGCCCTGACGTTGGCCCAGAACTTGTCATACATTTCGGGGCTACCGCCGATCAGGCTGGCGGCGAGGCCGAAGCGCGTATTGTTCGCCTCGTTGATGGCGGCGTCGAAATCCTTGACCCGGATCAATTGCAGCACCGGCCCGAAGATCTCTTCGTCAGGCCGGTCGCGGACGTCGGTGACGTCGATGAGTGCGGGGGTCAGAAACGGCAGGTCTTTCTGCGGCCGGTCGAGGCGACGAAGGGGCTTGCCGCCCTTCATCATCAGGCCCAGCCATTGCTCCTGAACATGGTCGGCGGCCGCATTGTCGATGACCGGACCGAAGAAGGGCTGGGGTTCGGCGAACGGCTCCCCGACGACGAGCCGGTCGATCATCTTGAGGACGGCTTCGAGAAGCTCACCCTCATGCCCGTCTTCGACGATCAGGCGCCGCGCGGCCGTGCAGCGCTGCCCTGCCGAGAGATAGGCAGACTGAACGATGATCGTCGCCGCGGGCTCGATGTCCTTCGCATTCCAGACGACGATCGGGTTGTTGCCGCCAAGCTCGAGCGCCAGCATCTTGTGTGGCATCTCGGCGAACTGGCGGTGAAGCGACATTCCGGCGCGCGCCGAGCCCGTGAACAAGAGTCCGTCGATTCCCGGTTCCGCGGCGAGCGCTTTGCCCTGCTCCGGCCCACCGATGAGAAGACGAATGGCGCCCTCTGGAATGCCGGCCTCGCGATAGCAATCGACCAGCATTGCACCGGTCGCTGGAGTTTTCTCCGACGGTTTGAACACAATTGCATTGCCTGCGACCAGCGCCGGCACGATGTGTCCGTTCGGGAGGTGCGCGGGGAAATTATAGGGCCCGAGCACCGCGAGCACGCCGTGCGGCTTGTGGCGGACCGCGACGCGGTTGCCGAGGGCCGCATCGAGCTTCCGCTGCGGGGTCCGCTCCGCATAGGCATCGATCGAGATATCGACCTTGTTGACGACCGCGCCGACTTCGGTCTTCGTTTCCCACAACGGCTTGCCGGTCTCCTTCGAGATCAGCTCTGCGAACTGCTGCTCGCGCTTGCGCACAACGTTGGCGAAGCGGCGCAGCGCCTCGATGCGATAGGCAACCGAATGGGCGGCCCATGCCGGCCACGCCGCGCGCGCAGCGGCAACCTCAGCCGCCGCATCGCCGATCGCGCCCGACCAGATTTCTTCTCCGGTCGCCGGATTGGTCGAGACGAGCGTTCGCGCCATGGGCGCGGCCTTCACCTCCGCCGCCGTCTCGTCAACCTTGCGGTGCATCGGCCCTCATCGCATCCCCCATCCGGCGAACGGCTGTAACCTTCTCCTCGAAGGGCTTCCAGTCGTCGCGTTCGGCAATCCCCGCCCAAATGGCCTCGACCTCGTCGATATTCATCGAACAGGGTCCGGCATCGGACCAATAAGGATGAGCCTGTGCCCGGGCCCGGCCTTCGAGCCGCTTCGCAAGCTCCCGGAATTGATCGCATGGATAAGCCTCTGCACCGGGGTCTCCACCACCCCGCCAATCGAAGAAAATACGCTCGATGGTTTGCGCCTTCGTCGCCAGGGCCCGGATCAATGCGCCTGTGACCTCGCGGTCGTTGTCGCCGCGTTCGATGCCAAGGCGCTGCAGCATGGCGCCGACCAGCGCGTCCTCGAAACGCTCGCTCCAACCGGCGAGTAAATCCGACAGCTTCGGGGCATCACTCACGATCGCCAGGCATCCCGCGAATTGCGCCAAATCCCAGTGGATCGCCTCGGGCTGCCGGCCGAATGCGTAGAGCCCGTAATGGTCGAAATAAGCCGCGGTGAACGCCGGGTCCCAGTCCGACGTGAAGCGCCACGGTCCATAATCGAAGCTTTCGCCCGTGACGTTGATATTGTCGCTGTTGAGCACGCCATGGACGAACCCGGCGGCGAGATATGACCCCGCGAGCTTCGCCGTCGCCTGGCTGACGAGATCGAACAGCCTGAGGGCGTTTTCGCCGTCATCCGCGACGGGCGCCTCGCAATAAAGGTTGGCGAGGCAATAGCGGACGAGCTTCTTGATATTGTCGGCCTGTCCCAGGAAGGCGAGCCGCTGGAACGTGCCGATGCGGATGTGGCCATGGCTGAGCCGGGTGAGGACCGCCGAGCGCGTCGGCGACGGTTCGTCTCCGCGCTCGAGTTCCTCACCTGTTTCGAACAAGGCGAATGTCCGCGACGTGTTCACGCCGAGCGCCTCCAGCATCTCGGTCGCCAGCACCTCGCGCACTCCGCCCTTGAGCGTCAGCCGCCCGTCGGCGTGGCGGCTGTAGGGTGTCTGGCCCGAGCCCTTCGTGCCGAGGTCGAGTAAGCGGTCGCTATTCTCGCGCAGCTGCGCGAACAGGAATCCGCGCCCGTCGCCGATCTCCGGATTGTACACCCGGAACTGGTGCCCGTGATAACGAAGCGCCAGCGGGGTCGGCAAATTGTCGGCAAGCGGCACGAACCTCGAGAAGTGCCGCGCCCAGCCTTCATGATCGAGATCGAGCCCGACCCGCTGCGCCGCCTGCTGGTTGATGAAACGCGCCGTGCATTCAGGAAAATCCGCCGCTTCGACCTCGTCGTAGAAGTCGCCGCCAAGTTCGAGAATCTTCGGGTCTGGGCGGTATCCGGTCACCGAGCAGTCAGGCGACGAGATTCTTGATCTTCTGGAGCGCGTCCGAATCCTGCTCGTCGGTCGAAATCGTTCCGGCGAGCTTGCCGCTCGAGCCGAACAGCAGGACGGTCGCCGTATGCTCCATCTCCTTGCCGGCCATCGGATGAGCGGAAGGCTGGGCGAAAATACCGTACTGCTTCTTCACGCGGTCAATCTGGGCCTGGCTTCCGGTCAGTCCGATGATGGGCGAAGCGAACGCCTGCTCATATTGACCGACCTCGGCCGGGCCGTCGTTCTTGGGATCGATCGTGACGAACACGATGTTGAGCTTGTCGTCGCCCCCGGCCTGCTTCCTCAGCTTGACGAGCCGGCTGAGCGTGATTGGGCAAACGTCCCCGCACCGGGTGAAGCCGAAGTAGATGGCGTAAGGCTTGCCGGCGAGCTTCTGGCTCGAAAACGGCTTTCCGTCTGCTCCCACCAGGGTGAACGGTCCACCGAAGCCTGATGGCGTAGCCGTCGCCTCCGTGGGCGACGAGTTGGCCTGCGCGCTCGGATAGAACCAGACCAACCCAGCGCCGGCGGCGGCGATCGCCACCAGCAACCACAGGAGAAGTCGGACTTGCTTCAAATTGCGGCGCGGCGGCCTCGCGTCTTCGGTCATAGGCTGCCTCTGCCAAAGTCCGTTGGGCAAAGCAAAGGCGGCGCCTCCTTCACGGGAGACGCCGCCTGCCCCTGTTCTTCGTACTGGCTGGTTTAGAAGCCGGCCGACAGCGTCAAAGTCGCCGCCCGCGAAGACACCGGCGTGAAGCGCGGTGCGCTTGAACCGAAGCCGTAGGCGTTGATCGACGTCGACAGGTTGCCGAAATAATGCTCGTTCAACAGGTTCGTGACGTTGAACTGCAGATAGGTCTGCTTGCCGGGGATCCAGTCGTTGAGGTCGATACGAGCGTCGGCATCAACCGTGGCATAGCCCTTGACCTTCACGTCGTTCACGTCGGTCGCCCAGCGCGAGCCAACGAACTTGGTTTGAATGCCGAAGGTCACCGGCTGGACGTGCACCTCGGCGCGTCCGCCAACCTGCCATTTCGGCGTCTCAACCACAAACTTGCCCGTCGTGTTGCCGCACACGTTCACGCGCGCCGTTCCGACAGTCGGAATTGGGCTGCAATAATGCTGGAACGGGGTGAGCGTCGAAGCTGCCGGCGGCGAAGCGCTGTTGTAGTTCAAGGCGCCGATGATGACGTCGTCCTTCAGCTTCGCGTTCGTGTAGCTCAAGAGGCCGATGAGGTTCAGCGCAGGAACCGGCTTCACGCCAATTCCGCCGTCGAAGCCCCAGCTGCTGACCTTGCCGACGTTACGATCGATCGACGTGTTCGTCTCGGGATCGAACGAGGTCACGATCCGATTCTGGTAGATGATCTTCCACAAGGTGCCCTGCGCCTGGAAGCGGCCCGTGATGTAGCGCGCGCCGAGGTCGAACGAGTCGGTCGTCTCCGGCTTCACCGTAATCACCGGCTGGCGATACAGGTTGTCGGTACGCGGCGCCGAGAGGCCCTTTGCGTAGCTGGTGAACACGCTGAGGCTCTGGTTGACCGCGAAGGTCGCACCGACGTTCGGCAGCAGCTTGTGGTACTTGTAAGTCGCCTTGAACGGAGCCCACAGGTCCTTGTTGTTCGCCAGGGTCGGATCGTAATCGACCGGACGGATCGTGTAACCCAGCGCGGTCGGATTGGCATAGCAATCCGGGAAACCCGAACCGGTGATCGGCGTGTAGCAATGCTGGTCAAGGTTGCGCTCGAACCAGGGCGAACGAAGGCCAAGCTCAAGCCGCAGTCGGTTGTCGAAAAACTTGCCGATATACTGGCCCGAGACCTGATTCAGGAGCGCGATCGAAGTCCGGTCGCGGTTCTGAACGACATCACCATTGGCAACCTTGATGGGCTCGCCATTGCGCCCGAAGAACGGGTTGATGATGTTGAAGTGATCGTCGGTCAGCGAATATTCGCCGGTCTGACGGTGATGCGCCCGGTCGAAGGTGTAGGCGAGACGCAGCGTGTTGGTCGCATCAGGCTTCCACACCAGCGAGCTGATGACCGTGAAGCGGTTGGTGTTGGTGATCGACGGCCGTCCGACAACCACGAAGTCGGTCGCATCGATGCTGCCGTCGCCATTGAGGTCGACACCCGGTCCAACGCCCTGCCTGAAGACTTCGTCGGTCTCGGACAGGCGAACGCCCTGGCTGCCGCCGTTCGCGAGGACGTACTGATAGGTCGGGTCGACCGTCAGGATAAGTCCATCAGTAAGCGTGAAGCGCGACTGGCCACGGATGTTGCCCGTGTTTGAGGGGTTAATCTGAAGACCCAACAGGTTCGCGATCGGCTGATTCTGAAGGCCGACAGGCTCTTCCTGCGCAAAACAGGTCGAGGGATCCGAACCGCTCGCGGTCGGACGCGTAATGACGTTGCCGCCGGCATCCTTACACAGCTTCGGGAAGAAGATGCTGTCGACAGCCTTCCACTGGCCGCGGGTGAAGTCACCGATGACAACTGGCTGGTCGCCAGTGATCGCGCTCGGAATATAGGCCGCGGTGAACAGCGAGCGGAGGTCAGTGAGATTGGGGTTGTTGTAATTGTTGTTGCGGTTCTGGTTGTAGTGACCGGCGAGCGAGATGAAGTCGCCACCCGATCCCAGCGGCTGGTAGATCTTGGCGTTGACCTGCCACTTCGAGATTTTGCCCTCGCCGCGCCAGTGATCGTAGGTGTTGCGGCTGCCCGCGATCCACGCCTTCGTCCCCCACGGGGTGAGCTTGCCCGTCTGGATCATGCCGAAGATGCGCTTGAAATCGAAGCTGCCGATGGAGCCGACGACGCGCGCTCCAAATTTGTCGCTCGGGATCAGCGAACGGAAGTTGACGGTGCCGCCAGCGGCCGAGGCCGTGGGCGAGTCGACGTCGGTCGCGCCGAGGTTGACGTTGATCTGCTCGACCAGTTCCGGATCCAGCAGCTGGTTCGGGAAGATCGCGTAGTTGCCGCTGTCATTGAGCGGAACGCCGTCGAAGGTCACGCTGACGCGGTTGCCGTCGAAGCCGCGGATGCGCAGGTTACCGCCCGAGCTGCCGTATGCGTCGTTCTGGGTGAAGTTGACGCCGGGGATGTAATTGATGGTGTTGAGCAGAGTCTGGCCAGGATTCTGCTTCGCAATATATTCCTGGGTGATCAGGCCCTTCGCCTTGGTCGAGTCCTGAATGACGACACCGTCGATGCCCTTTTGGGCGCGGGTGCCGGTAATGACGATCGTGTCCTTTTCGGTTTCGACCGTACCCGTCGACTGGGCGAACGCGGCCGACGGCATGACGGCGGCCGTAGTGCATAGGAAAAGCGTAATCTTTTTCACGGAAATCAACCCCCCGGCTGAACTAGGATTTGAATGGGATACGAGCCGCCTATAGCCAGCAAACGACGGTTTTGTGACAGCCGTTGGCGGAGTCGCGGAGAATCCCGTCAACCGTTGCTTTTAGGTCACGCCTGTCGCCCAGACGACTCTATTTGGGAGCGTCGAGCCTCCGACCGATCGAGACGAGGAGGTAGATCACGAGCGGCACCAGAACGAACGACAGCACAACCTTGGCGAGGGCCTGACCGAGGATCAGCGGGCCGATGTCACGCTCCCCGTAAAAGGAGATGGTGATGAAGATGAGGGTGTCGACAATCTGGCTGAGAGCGCTCGCAATCGCCGCTCGGAGCGCCAGCATCCTGGTCCCCTTTTCCCGCAGCTTCGAGAAGATGAAGACATTGAGGGTAACCGACGTTCCGTAGGCGATGATCCCTGCGAACATCATCCGCCAGCTCTGGCCGAGGATGATCGGGAACGCCTCCTTGGCCGGCGGATACATGCCCTCGTCCGTTGGCAGTCGAAGGACGAAGAGGGTCAACAGGATCGCGGTGATCAAAGGGATAAACCCGAAGCGAACCAGTTGGTCGGCGACCTTGCGGCCGTGAAGCTCCGCGACCGCGCTGGACATCGAGACCAATAGCAGGAACGGGAAGATGCCCGCCTCGACCGCGAGCGGCCCCAAGGCGACCTGCTTCGCGCCCAGAACGCCGGCAATGCAGACCATTCCGCCGTAGAAGATCGAAAAGGCGAATAGCGAACGGGGGATGGAGCGCGGCTGGTCGGTCATGGATGGTGACGTACCCGCTTTACGAAACCGCGCAACACCCGCTAGCGCCTGGGCCCGTGACTTCCTCCAACCTCGATGTCGTGGCGATCGGCGATGCGATCGTGGACGTGATTGCGACCGCGCCCGATTCGTTCCTCGCCGAGCAGGGGCTGACCAAAGGCGCGATGCAGCTGCTGAGCACCGATGAGGCCGACGCGCTTTATGCCGCGATGGGCCCGGCGCGCGAGATCAGCGGGGGATCGGCGGCGAACAGCATGGCTGGAGTGGCGGCTCTTGGGCTCAACGCCGCATTCGTTGGGCAGGTCGCCGACGACCAGCTCGGCCAGATCTTCGAGCATGACATGATTTCGCTCGGAGTCCGGTTCGAGACGCCCGCGCTGAAGAGCCCGCCGCCAACCGGCCGCTGCCTGATCGTCGTCACCCCGGACGCGCAGCGCACGATGAACACCTGCCCCGGCGCGAGCCACGAGCTCACGCCCGCGGCGCTCGACGAGGAGCTGATTCGCTCGGCATCCGTCATCTTCCTCGAAGGTTATCTGTGGGGGCCGGAGCGCCCGCGCGCAGCGATGCTGAAAGCCGCGGACATTGCCCATTGTGGAGGCCGCACCGTCGCCTTCACTTTATCCGAGAGCCTGTGCATCGGCGACCGCCGCGAGGGTGTCCGCGGCATGATCGATCGGAAAACCGTCGACATCCTGTTCGGCAACGAAGACGAGATCCGCCACCTCACAGATTGCGACAGCCTTGAAGATTGCATCGCGGCACTGTCTCTTAAGGTGGGCACGCTGGTGATCACGCGCGGAGCGGACGGCGCGCTCGCCGCCGAAACTGGTTCGGTGGTCGAAATCGCAGCCGCAGCGGTCGACAAGGTCGTCGATACGACTGGCGCGGGTGACCTCTTCGCCGCCGGCTTCCTGTCAGCGCGTTGCCGTGGCGGCGACCTTCGCGCCTCGCTCGAAGCTGGCACGACCTGCGCTGCCGAAATCATCTCGCACTTTGGTGCGCGACCCGAGAAGAGCTTGAAAGAGCTGGTGCGGCTGTGAACAACATCCGCCGCCTCGCCGTCTATTGTGGCTCCGCGCCCGGCTCGACTCCGGTGTTCGCCGACGCCACCCGAGCGACTGCCAAGGCGATGGTCGAGGCGGATGTCGACCTCGTTTACGGCGGCGGCAAGCTCGGCCTGATGGGCATCGTCGCCGACACGGTCCTCGACCTCGGCGGCCGCGTTTATGGAGTCATTCCTCAGGCGCTGGTTGACGTTGAAGTCGCGCACACGCGCGTGACGGAGCTCTACACCGTCGCCAACATGCACGAGCGCAAGGCGAAGATGACCGACCTCGCCGACGCTTTCCTTGCCCTCCCCGGCGGCATCGGCACGCTCGACGAACTGTTCGAGGCATGGAGCTGGAACGCGCTCGGCTATCACGCCAAGCCGTTCTGCCTGTTGAACGTCGACGGCTTCTGGGACGGGATGATCGAGTTCATCGAGCACGCCTATCTGAGCGGCTTCATGTCGAAGCCTCGCCGCAACCAGCTGCTCGTCGCGCAAACGCCTGAGGAAGCATTGAAACTTCTGGACGAAGCCGCCGCAGCCGCTACGCAGGGCATGGTCTGGTAAGGGTGGGGACCCGCTAAGTGATCAATCAGAAGCTGCTCGGCGTCGCCGGGATCATCGCCATTCTCGCGTTCGCCTGGCTCGTCTCGGCCAACCGCAAGGCAATCAGGCTCCGGGTCGTTGGAGCCGCCTTCGCGCTTCAGGCGACCATCGCTTTTCTCGTTCTGTGGACGAGTTGGGGCAAAGCGGTCATCCAGACCCTGTCGTACGGGGTTGCGAACCTCCTCGGCTATGCCGGCAAGGGGACCGAGTTCCTGTTCGGGCCATCGGACAAGAACCCGCTCGCCAATACCTTCGCCATTGCCGCATTGCCGGTGATCATCTTCTTCGCGAGCCTCGTCGCCATCCTTTATTATCTCGGCATCATGCAGCGGATCGTTCGCTGGGTCGGCGGAGCGATCGGCTGGGTCACCGGCATCAGCAAGGTCGAATCCCTAAGCGCCGCCGCGAACATCTTCGTCGGCCAGTCAGAATCGCCTTTGGTCGTCCGGCCCTATCTTGCCGCTTTGCCCCCTTCGCGCCTGTTCACGGTGATGTGCGTCGGCATGGCCGGTGTCGCAGGTACGATCCTCGCGGCCTATGCCAGCCTGCTCGGCGCGGCCTATCTTCCTTATCTTCTCGCTGCCTCCTTCATGTCCGCGCCGGGCGGAATCCTCATGGCCAAGATGATCATGCCGGACGAACCGCCCGCCCCGGACGAGCTGAAGCTCGAAGGCGGCGCCCTCGAGGAGGATCAGGTCGATGTTGCCGAAACCTTCGAAGAAGGCGTGCGGCCGGCAAACGTGATCATGGCCGCAGCCCAGGGCGCCCAGACCGGCGTCAAGCTCGCCGTTGCGGTCGGCGCGATGGTGCTGGCGTTCGTTGCGCTGGTCGCGCTTGCCAATGGCCTGCTCGGCGGGCTCGGCAATCTCGTCGGCGTCCACGATCTCAGCTTCCAGCGGCTCGTCGGCTATGTCTTCGCGCCCTTCATGTTCCTGATCGGAATCCCGTGGCGTGAGGCGCTGACCGCAGGCGGGCTGTTCGGCACCAAGCTGGTGCTCAACGAATTCGTCGCCTTCATCGACCTCGGCCAGATGGGGCCGGCAGTGCTCAGCGACCGCAGCCGCGCCATCGTCACCTTTGCGCTCTGCGGATTCGCCAACTTCAGTTCGATCGCAATCCAGATGGCGGTGACCGGCGGCCTCGCCCCCAACCAACGCCCGGTGATCGCCAAGCTCGGGCTTCGCGCCCTGCTCGCCGGGTCGCTCGCCAATTTGATGTCCGCCGCGCTGGCGGGCCTGATGATTTGAGCCTAAATCAAGACCATGGCCACCATCTCTGACGACCGCATCGCGTCCGTTTCGCTGAACGACGCTAACACGAACCCCGACGCCTTCGCCGACAAGCTCGGCCACAGCTTCGAGGAATATGGCTTCGCAGTCATCGCCGACCACGGCATTCCAGAAGAGTTGATCCATCGCGCCGAGGAGAAAGCGAAGGAGTTCTTCGCGCTCCCCGACGAGGTGAAGCGCAAGTACCTCATTGAGGGCGGCGGCGGACAGCGCGGCTATACCCCGTTCGGGATCGAGACCGCCAAGGGCGCGAGTGCGTTCGACCTCAAGGAATTCTGGCACGTCGGCCGCGATTTGCCCGCAGGGCACAGGTTCAGCGATCACATGCCGGACAATGTCTGGCCGTCCGAGGTCCCGGGCTTCAAGGAAACCTTCCAGGAGCTTTACGCCTCGTTCGAGGACGCGGGCTTGAAGATCCTGAAAGCAATCGCCCGCTTCCTGAAGATCGATCAGGATTATTTCGTCGACACCGTCCGCGACGGCAATTCGGTGATGCGCTTGCTCCACTACCCGCCAATCGAGGGCGAGCCAGGCAGCAATGTCCGCGCCGGAGCGCATGAAGATATCAACACCATCACCTTGCTGCTCGGCGCCGAGGAAGCGGGTCTTGAGCTACTCACCAGGGACGGCCGCTGGATCCCGGTCGCGCCGAACCCGGGCGAGCTCGTGGTCAACATCGGCGACATGCTGCAGCGCCTCACCAACGGCGTGCTCCGCTCGACCACCCACCGCGTCGTCAATCCACCCGCCGCTCGCCGCGGCTTCTCGCGTTATTCGATGCCGTTCTTCCTGCACTTCCGCTCGGATTTCCTGATCGAGCCGGTGCCAGGAACCGTGCCGGCGGGCGAGCAGCAGAAATGGCCGGCGATCACCGCGAATGACTATCTTCAGGAGCGCTTGCGCGAGATTAAGTTAACTTAATCCGCATCCGCGCGAAGTCGTTTCATCCCGGATACAATCCCGCTTCACCCGCGGGCGTCGCCTGTTCATCCTGCACCCGAATTCTTCGCTTTGCGAGGAGGCCTGCGATGGGTCGGGAAGATATCGAGCGGCGGTCTCGCCGCATAGAGGTCAAGGCCGAGGTCGCTTTGCGGCGATCCGGCCAGCTCAATTATCGCGTTCGAGTGTTCGACGCCTCGCCGCTGGGGTGCAAGCTCGAGTTCGTCGAGCGCCCCCAACTCGATGAGCGCGTCTGGGTGAAGTTCGATCGTCTGGAGGCGATCGAGGGTGTCGTCTGCTGGGTCGAGGGATTCCAGGCCGGTATCCAATATGACAAGCCGATGCATCCCGCGGTGTTCGAAATGCTGCTGCCGCGGCTCACCTGAACCGGTTGCGAACCGACTGACTGTTGTGAGACACTCTGCGGATGCTGGTGGCGTCCGCAGTCCTGCTCATGGTGAGTGGAGCAGCTTCAGGCGGCGATGCGGCTTACGGTCCCCCGGCACCTGCGCCAACGCGCACCGCGGCCGATCCGTGCAAATCACACGATTCGCGCGACATCGTCGTATGCGCCGAGCGCAAGCAGGCGCTTCGGCTCGAACCCGACATCGTCAATGCCCAGCGTCAGGCGGAACAAGCGCAGCGATCGGCAACCGCAACCATGCCGGCCGCTCAGGCCAGCTG